>OGRS01000678.1_pt1 | contig 28708 bp, 29 predicted proteins | sample 1553561 | NCBI WGS metagenome assembly OGRS01 (sample SAMEA2580103, study PRJEB22360) | human gut metagenome | biome: human gut; feature: human-associated habitat; material: faeces | place: Denmark | collected 2008/2010
TCGGTTTGAGAGCCTATATTATGGCGGCACATTTTCCCTTCTTTTGCATAGTTGGAAATTTCATATCGTTCATAGCCATATCCGTGCAGGATCTCTTTCGTCCGCTCGTACATCTGACGCTCCGTCTCCTCATCCGGCAGCGGAGGATGCCCCGCCGGATGAGGAGACTTTTCATACCAGTTTCCAAACGGCGTCCCCTCCTCCAAAATCAGGCTGTAGGCTGAAACGTGATCCGGCAAAAGACGGCATATCTTCTCAAGCGTCCTTTCGTAACTATTAAGAGTCTGCCCCGGAATAGCAGACATCAAATCGATATTGATATTGTCACACCCGGCTTTTCTGGCTTCCCCATAGGTCTTGAGAAACTCTTTCCAGGTGTGGATTCTTCCCAGGATTCGAAGTTCCCCGTCATCGGCAGACTGTAAGCCGATACTCAGACGGTTGACTCCGGTCTTTAAGTAGTCTGCCATACGTTCGCTCTCCCCTGTACCTGGATTATACTCCATTGTAATCTCCGCATCTTTTGCGAGAGTGAAAGTCTCCCTCACCGCACAAAGAATCCCGCCGATCTGCTCCGGCGTAAGGATGGACGGCGTCCCTCCGCCAAGAAAAACACTTGATACCTGACACCCTCTTCCCATATCGCCGACGCTTCGGATCTCCTTTACTAATGCCTCCAGATATTCTTCTCTCTCTGGCTCCCCGGCAGGGCCGGACAGGAAATCGCAGTAAGCGCATTTCCTGACACAAAATGGAATATGGATATAAAGTTCAAGTTCTTTCATGATTGTTTATCCTCATTTCTGTCTTACATACTCTTCTTCTACTTTACAGGAAACAAAAAGGAAATGCAAGGAATGAGACCGGGAATCGTTCCAGACAGCCTCCCGGTCTCCTTTCCGGCTTACAGCCGGTACCCTTTTAAATTGACATTGCGTTTAAACCCTGTATAAGTCACCGCCAGATATAACAGGACAACCACCATCAGAACGGCGGTTGATCCTGCGAAATAAGCCCAGATCTGGGAAGCAATCCCTGTATATAAGACGAACCGTTCTCCCATAAACAAAACGATCATAGCTCCAAGAGCCAGTGCAAACAAAATCGGTATTCCATAATACCACAAAAGCTGCTTCTGGATGATCCGGTTGATCTCTCCCCTTTTCACCCCCAGCTTGGAAAGCACATCATACCGGTAACGGTGGCGAGACGCGTCACTTAACTGCTGAACCGCAAGCACCGTCAGAGCAGTACAGACAAAGACAGCCGCCACATAGATCAACGGATAGGCGATAGCAGTCAGCAAATAATTCAGTTCTTCTTCCAGATCTGTCTGTACAAGCACCGGAGTCGTCATGGAGATCACTTCGTCCGTCCCACTGCCCCAGATAAATTTTTCTGCTTCCTCCGCCTGTTTCTTTCCCCCATATGTTTTAATCTTTTCCTCTATAATCGTTTGTTCCCGCCGGCTTTCCAGTCTTTCCAGTTCTTCCAAAAGCCCCTTAGGAGCCTCCCCCTTCAGATCTGCCGCCAGAAGTGTATAGTATGGCTCCATGGAAGCGGCTGCTTCATCCGGCAAGACGATCACATAATCCGCCCCATTATGTCCGTTCTGTCCGAACGCCTCCGTGTAAATCCCCTGACACGAATAAGTTCTGCCTGCGGCCTCCACCTGATTTTCTCTGGAAAACTGTTTCAGATATCTTTCCATTCTCGGCTTCGTCTGAATACAGTACTCTCCGTCAGAAAGGGCTACCGGCTCATAACCCAACATGCTCCGCAGGCGATTATAATCACTCTCTTTCATATAGGTATCCATCTGAAAATAGGCTTCTGATGCCATGGCCTCCACGATCCCATCCTGCACATTCATCTTCACATCCCGCTTGTTCTCACGCCTTACAGAGTCAAACTCCCACTTCATATATTCCAAATGATCCATAAGATACCTGTTTACTGTATCCTTCCCATTTTGATAAATATGATAAGTAAACAGGTCTTTCACCTCTGCTTTCTCCTCGATGACGTCCCTGTCTTCTTTCATGGTCTCCTGAGGATCCTGTGCAAAAACCAGCACGTCAAACGGCATCTGATAGGTCATCATTTTATTCTGATAATCGTAGAGCATCATAGCACAGCTCGTTCCAAGAACCGCACAGGCAAACAGAATCGTCACTGTTCCCATCGTAAACTTCATAGAATGGATTTTGGACGCCAACTGTCGCAGTAAAAACAATCTGTCCTTTTTATAGACGCCTTTTCCTCCCCGCTCAATATACCAGAACAACCAGGCGGCCAGCCCCTCAAAGAACAGATAAATCATAAAAACCAGTACTGCCGAAAGAATCATCCCGTTTACCATATGCATCCGATGCGTATAAAGGATCACGCCATACCCGATTACATAACAAATCGACAGCGGAAGAAAGATCCGTCTCCATTTCCGGACTGGCGCCTGATCCCCCTCGTTCTTCTTCTCCAGATCCATAAATTTTCGGATATTCATCTTTTTCATCCGCCGTTTCACCCGCCACAGTGCCAGCAGATATGTACCGGCATAAAGCCCGCTTGTCAGAAGAAACGTGGAAAGTTCCATATGAAAATGGATCGTGTATTCCTCCCCGAAAATATGATAAAAAACAGAGGTCAGAACCTGTTCCAGAAAGATCCCCGGAACCATTCCGATTACAAAGGCAAGCAGACCAAAAATCGTATTTTCCTTCATAAAGATTTTACGGATCTGTTTTTTGTTCATCCCGATGAGGAGATAAATTCCAAACTCCCGGCTCCGTTTTTCCATCATAAACGCCACAATATAGCGTACAAGCCAGGAGACAATGAGGACGATAAATCCCGCTGCAATCCCGATCATCGCCTCCATAACTCCCGCCACCGTAGCCAGTTTTTTGATCTGAGGCGAAAACATCATAGAATGAAAGGCAAACATCAGTGCCGTGACAAGAATCATGGTGATCAGATACACCCCATAGTCACGAACCGTCTTTCTGACATTACGAAACGCCAGCTTACTCAACATCCAGATCACCTCCCGTCAGCGAGAGCACATCCAGAATCTGATTCAAAAACGTACGTCTGTCCTGCTTCCCACGGTTGAGCTCGTGGAAAATCGCACCATCCTTCAAAAAGAGAATTCTCTTACAATAACTGGCAGAAAAGGCATCGTGTGTTACCATCAGAATGGTTGCTCCAAACTGTACATTCATCATTCGGAAAGTTTCCAGAAGCATCCGGGCCGACCTGGAATCCAGCGCCCCGGTTGGCTCATCCGCAAGAATCAGCTTCGGATGATTGACAAGTGCTCTGGCACAGGCACAGCGTTGCTTTTGCCCGCCGGAAACCTGATAGGGAAATTTCTTTCTGTACTCCCAGATCCCTAAAGCTCTCATCACCGACGCTACTGTCTGCTGGATCTCCTGTTTTTTCTTTTTGTGAAGTGTCATGGCAAGAATCACATTTTCTTCTAAGGTCAGCGTATCCAGAAGGTTAAAATCCTGAAATACAAAGCCCAGATTCTCCTTACGGAACTTTGCCACCTCTTCCTCTTTCAATGTTGTGATATCCATATTGTCATAAAAAATATGACCGGACGTCACCTGATCCACCGTAGCAAGAAGATTCAAAAGAGTGGTCTTTCCGCTTCCGCTGGCTCCCATAATAGCGGTGAACTCTCCCTTTTCCACTTCAAAACTGATCCGGTTGACTGCTTTTGTGATCGTATCTTTATTGCCGTAAAACTTTTCCACCTCACATACTTTGATGATCGTATCCATCCTGTATCCTCCTTTATCTTACGAAGCTTATGCCCCGTCTTTTTGATAGATCCAGTTTACAGAATATCTTCTCCTTTCGGTATCGGTTTTCCTTTCTCCAATCTTACAGTTTCGAAAGAAACGTCCCTTTGGGAAATGTCAGAAGGAATCTGGTAAATTTCCCTTCCTCCGATTCCGCCTTTATGGCAATTCCAAGCTTATCGCAGAGTTTCCGGGAAAGATACAGTCCGATCCCGGTGGCGTGCTCATGCGTCCTCCCGTTCGTCCCGGTAAATCCCTTTTCAAAGATCCTCCGTATCTCCTCCTGCCGGATCCCGATTCCGTCGTCTTCCACTATAAGAAGAACCGCCTCCTGTTTCTTTCTTGCGCTGACCTGGATATGTCCGCACGCTCCCTTTTTGTATTTCACCGCATTGGCAAACATCTGTCCCAGTATGAATTCAATCCATTTCTCATCACAAAATGCTGTCGCATCCCCACAGTCTATGTCTACCGACATCCCATTGGAAATCAGAAGCTGTTTTTGTCGCTTTACCGCTTCTCTTACCGTATGTTCAAGCGAAATCTCCCGGATCCGGTAATCCTTGCTGACCTGATCCGCCCTCGCATAGTAAAGAGCCATCTCCACATCCCGGTCAAGCCGTTCCGCCAAGAGCCGCACCTTTCTGGAATCCAGCTCTTTTTGATTCGCACACATCAGCTCCAACACGGAAAGCGGCGTTTTTACCTCATGGATCCATGTCTCAATATACTCTTTGTACTCCTGCTTCTGACTCTCCAGATCCCGAATCTTCTCTATCACAGATTTATTGGAACGGCGGAGCATAGCAAAATAGATCTGATCTTCCAAGTGATACTCTGGCTGTGCAACCTCCGCGATCAGATACTTTTCGTCAAGAGCCCCAAACGTCTCCTCCAGCTCATCGAAATATCGTTTTCTTTTCCAGAAATCAGCCCCATAAAAGATGAACACACCAGACAGCCAGACGATCAGAATAAGCGACGCGTCGTCTTTCCCCACGCCAATGATAAGAAGATAAAAAAACAACAATACGATGCCTGTCATCTGCCCCAGGATTCCAGGCAGCCGGTCTCTGATATAGTTTGCGAGATTCAAACCTGATACCCCATTCCTCTCTTTGTTTTAATCATATGGTCCACACCGAGGGCTGATAGCTTATTCCGGATCCGTGTCATATGAACGCTCAGAGCATTATCATCGATAAAGACGTCCTGATCCCAAAGATACTCTGTCAGATCCCCACGGGAAACAATCTCCCCCGGATGCCGGAACAAATAGTACAAAATCTTCAACTCATTCCTGGTCAGATCCACCCTTTGTCCCCTGTATTCCAGGCAGGCCTCCGGCACAAAAAGCCGTACTCCCTGGCAGCAAAGCTGCTCCTTTTCCTGTTTCTTCGGCTTTGATCTTCTTAATACTGCCCGGATATGGGCAAGAAGAACCGGAGCCTGGTATGGCTTCGCGATAAAGTCATCTCCACCCCGGGTCAGGCACTCCAGCTCATCCATCGCAGAAGAACGTCCCGTCAGAAAAATCACCGGTACTTCCGACGTTTCCCGGATCCTGGCGCACAACGTAATCCCATTGACCGACCCAAGCTGTACATCCAGAAGCACCAGATCCGGACTCTTTTCCTCTACAATCCTTGGGATTTCCGAAAAATCATCCGGTGCTGACGCCTCAAATCCATTCTGCCTAAGCAGCACACAGAGTTCCTCTCTTAGCAATGCGTCATCTTCCACAACCAATATTGACTCCATTTGCTTCCCTCCTGATATGATGAATTGGGGACGTGTTCCGATGCATCGGAACACGTCCCTCTCTACACTTCAAAACAATTCTGACTATTTATCGTCCAGTTTGAGAACGCTCATAAATGCTTTCTGCGGAATTTCTACATTTCCCACCTGACGCATCCGTTTCTTTCCTTCTTTCTGCTTTTCGAGGAGCTTTCTCTTTCTGGAAATATCTCCTCCATAGCATTTTGCGAGGACATCCTTTCTCAATGCCTTGACCGTCTCTCTGGCAATAATCTTGCCGCCGATTGCCGCCTGGATCGGAATCTCAAAGAGCTGTCTTGGGATCTCTTCTTTTAGTTTCTCACACATCCTGCGACCTCTGTCGTAGGCACTCCCCTCAAAAACAATAAAGGACAGAGCGTCTACCTCTTCTTTATTGACAAGAATGTCAAGCTTTACTAGAGAGGACTGCTGATATCCAAGCATCTCGTAGTCAAAGGATGCATAGCCTCTGGAGCGGGATTTCAAAGCATCGAAGAAATCATAAATAATTTCATTCAGCGGCAAATGATAGTGAAGCACCGCCCTGGTTGCCTCGATATATTCCATCCCTTGGTACTCTCCTCTTCGCTCCTGGCAAAGATCCATAATGGCCCCGATGAATTCGGACGTCACCATGATTTCCGCTTTTACCATTGGTTCTTCCATGTACTCGATCTCACTTGGCTCCGGCAGATTGGAAGGATTCGTAAGTTCGATCACTTCTCCGTTCGTCTTGTGTACTTTGTAGATTACGCTCGGTGCGGTGGTGACGAGATCCAGATTGTACTCCCGCTCCAACCGTTCCTGGATAATCTCCAGATGCAAAAGTCCTAAGAATCCGCACCGGAATCCAAATCCGAGAGCAATGGACGTCTCCGGCTCAAACTGAAGGGAAGCGTCGTTTAACTGTAACTTCTCCAGGGCGTCCCGAAGATCCGGGTACTTGGCGCCGTCCGCCGGATACATCCCGCAGTATACCATTGGATTGACTTTCTTGTATCCCGGCAGCGGTTTTTCGCATGGACGGTTTGCATCCGTGACCGTATCACCTACCCTGGCGTCTTTTACATTTTTAATACTGGCTGTAATGTAGCCGACCATTCCTGCACTCAGCTCTTCACATGGAATGAAACGGCCCGCACCGAAATAGCCGACTTCCACGACTTCTTCCCTGGCGCCTGTCGCCATCATCTGAATCTTGGTTCCTTTCTTCACGGTTCCCTCTTTGATCCGGCAAAAGACAATGACCCCTTTGTAGGAATCATACACAGAGTCAAAGATCAGCGCCTGCAGCGGCGCCTGAGGATCCCCATTTGGAGCAGGAATCTTGTGGACGATCTCCTCGAGTACCTGATCCACATGCAGCCCGGTCTTGGCGGAAATCTGCGGTGCATCCGTGGCCTCAATGCCGATCACGTCCTCGATCTCCTCGATAACACGTTCCGGTTCAGCACTTGGCAGATCCACCTTATTGATAACCGGGAAAACGTCCAAATCGTGATCCAGCGCCAGATAGACGTTGGCAAGAGTCTGTGCCTCCACACCCTGAGCCGCATCCACCACAAGGATCGCCCCGTCGCAGGCCGCAAGACTTCTGGACACTTCATAATTAAAGTCCACATGTCCCGGTGTGTCGATCAGATTGAAAATATATTCTTCCCCATCCTTTGCCTTATAGACGGTACGAACCGTCTGCGCTTTGATTGTGATGCCTCTCTCCCTCTCCAGCTCCATATTATCAAGAACCTGGGACTGCATCTCCCGGCTTGTCAGAAGTCCGGTCTCCTCAATGATCCGGTCCGCCAAAGTCGATTTCCCGTGATCAATATGTGCAATGATGCAGAAATTCCGTATATGTTTTTGATCAATAACTGACAATGTAAGTTCCTCCCATCAACTCATTTTAACTACTGTATTGCATAATCAGAAGCTCTACCGCCATGGTGTCGGCAAGCTTCCCTGTCTTAACTTCTTCTTCAGTCCCCGCACAGTCTTCCAATATCTGCCGAAGCTTACGTATCGAAAACTTCTGCGCCTGTGCCAGGTATTTTCCAACCGCAAACGGCGGGATTTTCACATGCTCACTGATCTCCTTTTTGCCGTATCCCCGTCTGCTCATTTCGGAGACTTCCATCAGGATGCGGAACTGCCGGACCATCAGAAATAAAATCCGCATCGGCGGCTCCTTTAAGGCAAGCAGGTCATAATAATATAGAAGCGCCTGCTTTTGCCTTTTCTCTGCTACAGCATGGATCATCTCAAAAATCTGATTATCAATGTGTGTCGTACAGATTTCCTCCATATCGTGAATAGTAATCTCTGTCCTTCCCATCGTGTAGCAAAAAAGTTTCTCCAGCTCTCCGTGAATATTCTCCATATCGTCACCGACCTTGGTGAGAAAGAACCGGACCGCGGACTGCGTGATCTGCTTTCCTTCCTTCTGGATCATAGAAAGCACCCATTTCTGCAGGGTAGCGCCGTCCTGCCTTGTCATTTCCACAATCCGGCCTTTTTCTTTCACTGCTTTGTAGAGCTTGCCACGCTTGTCCACCTCGCTCTCGACAAAAAGAAAGCACGCCGTCTCCGGCATACTGCGGATATACTCAGAAAGCTCCGGAGAGGCACTTTTGAAAAACCCCGTGTCCTCCATGACAATGAGGCGGCGCGGCGCAAAGAACGGCAGCGTCTCCGCCAGGTCTATCACCTGCTTTACGTCCGTCCCCTTTCCCTCATAATATGCATAGTTCATTGTATCCCCTTCGGGAAGCATAGCTTTAGAGAGCCTATCCTTATATTGCTTTTTCAGATAGCTCTCTTCGCCATACAAAAGATATACCTGTTTGAATTGTCCTGTTTTGAGATCTTCATTTAAACTTTTCATAACGCTATTCTAGCATAGAACGTGTTTTTCCGTAAACACCCTATCTGAAAATTTTCCGAGTCCGATTTCATCATGCTCTTTGATGATCCTGTCCTATCCTGTTTCGTTCCCTCCTGCGCCAGAAAAGCGCTCAATCCACATCTGCTTTCCGTCACTTCGGATCGTCACCGCCCCGGTATCCTTTGTGCAAAAAATTTTCATATCCGCTTTTTTCAGCCGGTTGATGAGTTTTTCTCCCGGATGTCCGTACGGATTGTCTTTCCCAGCGGAAATGAGCGCCACGTCCGCATGATTCTGTTCGAGAAACTGATCCGTCGTAGCACCATCGGAGCCGTGGTGTGCTGTTTTCAGCACTGTGTATATCCCGTTTGCGTATGCCCCGGATAAAAAATCCTGCTCTCCGGCCCCTTCCAGATCCCCGGTAAAAAGCATGGAAAACCGCTGATACTCAAGCTTCAGGATCATGGAAGCCTCATTTCCGGGCTCCCCCTGGTACGCTTCTGACGGTCCCAGGCAGGACACAACCGCTCCCTTTTCATCTCTTACTGCCATCCCCGGCTTTATACATTGTACCCGGACGCCGTTCTTTCTTGCCGTTCGGGCAAGTCCATTCAGTCCCTCATCCCACAGCCGTTTCTCTGGCAGAAGGAGGGTCTTGATTGGAACTCCCAGTCTCCCCCTCTCGATCATCTCTTGCACACCGCTGATGTGATCGGCGTCCCCGTGGGAGATGAACACATAATCCAGTGTCCCCACGCCCCGGCTTTTTAGAAACGGTTCCAGAGTATAGCGGGCAAGATCCTGCCCGGAAGTACTTCCTCCGTCTACAAGGCAGGTCCATCCTCCAGGCATCCGGAAGAAGATTCCATCTCCCTGCCCTACATCCACCATGGTGATCTCCAGTTCGCCGCGATGCTGATTCCACGGTCCCAGAAGACAGCAAAGTCCAACCAGAAGAAATCCTGTCCCAAGCTTTCTCTTTTTCTTCCAGCACAAGGCATAGGCAAGGATCAAAAATGCCAGGTAACAACAGATCCGCACCCATCCCGGTTCCCCGGTAATGACCCTGGCCGCGGGAAGCTGGAGCATGATCTGGCAGTTCCACTCGTAAAAACAAAGCACCAGCTTACTGATCCACAGAAATACCGTCGCGAACGGCGGCAGGATAAGACAGCACAGACTCCCCAGCAGCCCCGCACCCATAACAACGGACATCAGGGGAATCACCCAGAGATTGATCAGCACGGAATAGAGCGGAAATTCAAAATAGGATGTAAGCAGCACCGGAAATGTCAGCAACTGGATACAAATTCCCGGCCACATGGCCGCCAGAAACTTCCCATGGAACCCTTTCTTTTCCTTTCCGGGCAGATGTATCCGCAGAGTCTCCCCTGCCCAGATAGCAAAGATCGCCCCAAAGGAAAGAAGAAATCCCACATCATACACCGAGCGCGGATGAGCTCCCAGGAGAATCGCCGCTGAGACGGCAAGGCTTGTCAGAAGGTCGTAAACCCGCCCGCTCACCTCGGCTCCCATCCGTATCAGATACATCAGCACTGCCCGTTTTGCTGAAACACTGAATCCTGTCATCACCGCATAGGGAAATAATATCAGTGTTCCGACAAGAGCTCCCGCCAAAAATGGTGCTCCTGCTTTTCTCATCAAACGATAGAGCATCAGACCGATAAAGGACACATGCAGACCGGACACTGCCAGCAGATGGGCGATCCCGTTCTTCTGATAGAGCTCTTTCGTCTCCGGTTCCAGTCCGCTCTTATCTCCGAGAAGGATTCCACTAAGCACTGCTCCTTCATCTCCCATCCGGTTCAGGAGCTCGTCTTTCCACTGTTCCCGCAGACGGGCAAGCCATTCTTTTCCATATTGTATTGTCGTATCATTGACTTCGATTGATTCCGGAAGGATTCTTCCGCAGATCTTTTGATTTAGATAGTAAGAACGGGAGTCAAACGCTCCCGGATTGGACGGCCTTTCAAACAACTGAAAGGTTCCTGTGACTGTGATCGTATTGCCGATCTTATAACCGCTCCATGTGGAGCTGTAGACAATGTAGCCTCTGTCTTCTGAACGGAGATACCATGTCGGACCTTTTTCTCTTTGCTCTCTTTTGTAAATCTGTCCGGTCACCCGGACGGTCTCCCCATCCATCCGTAGGACTTCGGGCGGGAGCTCTTCCTTTGCTCCCACCCAGAAGATCACATACCGAATCATCAGAAAAACAAGGCATATCATCACCAGAGGCCTGTTTTTCAATCTTTTCCTTCTCCTTCCACAAGATCCAGATTACGCGAAAGCGGCTGGTCCAGAGGTACGCTCTGTCCAAAACGGATATCGCTCTCGCCGTTGATGGAAATCTGCACCTGTCCTGCCGTTCCGCTCTCCACAATCGAATTGACAATGGAGTAGATCAGAATCTCCGGCTTAACGTTGGACTTCATATTCATCAGTTCCTGGTCAAAATTGACGTAGCAGATCTGATCCTTTGTAGAAACACTCAAAATCTTGGTGTTGGCCGGTAACGTCTCATACGCTCCTGAAGAAGACGGACCTTTCAGAAGCTGTTCGATCACCAGCCGTTCCATCGATATATTACTGTTATAACGTACATTATTGACCGTTTCTTTTACGAGTCCGTCTCCGGCTTTGTTGGCAAAATAAAGTGTCAGTGATGTGGATTGATAAAAATGCAGCGAGGATCCGACATTCTGAACGAAATCCTCAGAACTCATCAGGCCGACCGGCATCTTATCTGACCTCAGAAGCGGCTCCCGCTCAATATAAAAGGAAACATACCGGATACCGGAAATCTGTACCAGGCTCTTTACGACTGCTGCCCGTAAGAGTACCTCCTCGGTCGTGTCAAGAGAACGGTACTTCTCATTGAACGACAAATCTACCTGCTTTCCATCCACCTCGAACTCCTTCACACTTACATCCTTTATGAACGGACTCTGATAATCCTCAGACTCCTCCTTTGGCTTTTGGAGAACATCCAGAACATGCTTTATCTGCTCTTCCTTTGTCTTTCCCTCTTTTTCAGCGGACACCTTGACAAGATCAGTCTTATCAGCACTCAGATAGTACAGCCCAAACCCACTCTGCTTGACCTGCTCTCCTCTCCCGCATCCGGACAGCAGACCAAAAGCCAGAAGCAGGACAAGCAGAAATGATACATCCTTCTTTCTTTTCATGGTCTCCTCCTTCTAGTTCGTACTTGCAACATACTTCAGCGGGATCCGCACGGTGAAAGTCGTGCCTTCTCCTTCCTCACTGTATACCTTGATGGCCCCCCGGTGCATGACGACGGCGCTTCTCGTAATGGCAAGACCAAGTCCGGTACCTCCGATCTCACGGGAATGGGACTTGTCCACACGGTAGAACCGTTCAAAAATATGCTCCTGGGATTCCTTTGGTATCCCCATCCCGGAATCCGCCACTTTCAGATAGAAAAACTTATGGTCTGCATTCAATGACACATGTACCCAGCCGTTTTTATGATTGTACTTGATCGCGTTCTCCACCAGATTGCTCACCGCAAGAGATAACTTTGTCTCGTCCACTTCCGCCTCTACAGTACGAAATGTCTCAAATACAAGCTCGATATTCTGCTTCTGGGCAATCGGACGAAGTCTCTTTAAAATCCGCTCCACAATTTGGTTGATATCCAGTGTCTCAATATTCATATCATGGGACGTCTTGTCCATCTTTACCAGCGAAAGCAGATCATTGATGATCTTGTTCTCCCGCTCGATTTCCTCGGACATATCTCCCATAAATTCCCGGTAAAGCTCCGCCGGGACTTCCTCCTGGGACAGAAGAGAATCTGCCAGCACCTTCATGGATGTCAAAGGCGTCTTCAGCTCATGGGACACATTCGAGACAAACTCCTGCCTTGTCTCATCCAGTACCTTGAATCTTCCGATCAGCTTGTTAAACGCCTCCGAAAACCGAATGGTCTCCAGAAAAGCATATTCATGCAGCTCGTTTCCCTCCGAACTCTCCGTCATACTTTCCACGGATTTCGTAATCCGGTTCAGTGGCCTCGTAATATAAAAACTTACCAGAATACCGGACACAATCAGCACAACAAGAGCTGTAAGAATAATAATATCCATCGTCTGTTTTAAATTCTCCTGGATTCCGACAATATTATCGGTGGAAACGCTTGCCAGCATCACGCCCACGATATCTTTGGACGCCGTCACCCGGATCGGAGCCGTCACCTCGATATAACTGTTGCGCTCATCATAGTTACTGATAGACTCGCCTCTGAGACACTTGATGACATTGCCGGAGACAATCGTCTTACCCACGTCCTGATCGTAAGAATCCTCGATGATCTGATAGGACTGGTCAATAATCATAACACGTCCATTATAAATATTGGAAAACTGTGTGATCTCCGCATCGATCGACTCAGGTATATCCCCGGTCAGCGTATCCAGCACCGAGAGCTGGTTGCAGAGAATCGTACACTGATTCTGAATCTCTGCCATGCGGATAGACACGGAGTAGCTCTCGTTGGAACGAAGAACCACACCCCGTATAATCAGACACGGCACCATACCTACAAAAAGGATCAGCAGGAAGATCAACACCCTGAGACTTTTGAACGGATGGCGCCTGAGTTTTAGCTTACCCCCTAAAATAGTAACCAACTCCCCATTTTGTATATACATATTTCGGATCGCTTGGATTCACCTCGATCTTCTCCCGAAGTCTTCTGATATGTACATCCACGGTTCGCGCGTCGCCCGGATACTCATAGCCCCAGACCAGATTCAGAAGATCTTCCCTGGAGTAAACCTTGTTCGGATTGTGGGCCAGAAGCTCCAGAAGATCAAACTCTTTTGCCGTCAGGTTGATCTCCCGGTCTTTTGAGAATACTCTTCTGCTCTCGCAGTCCAGTTTCAGATCGCCCTTGACAATCATCTTCGTATCTTTTGTGTCCTTTTCCTTCCTGCCTGTCCGCCGCATAATCGCCTTGATCCTTGCTTTTACTTCCAGGATATTGAACGGCTTTGTAATATAGTCGTCCGCCCCATATTCCAGACCCAGGATCTTATCCATATCGTCTCCCTTTGCCGTCAGCATGACGATCGGCACATCCGAAAATTCCCGGATCTGTTGGCATACCTCAAAGCCATCCAGCTTCGGAAGCATAATATCCAGAAGAATCATATCGTAAACATGATCGCGCGCATAGGAAAGGGCCTCCTCCCCGTCGTAGGCGCAGTCCACTTCCATGCCATCCTGCTCCAGACTGAAACGGATTCCTTTTACAATCAGTTTTTCATCATCTACAACCAATACCCTTTTTGCCATGTTTCTCCCTCGCTACACTGTTATCTTGTCTTTCATCTTTTCAAATACTCCGTCCTTGATTCCGGAAATATTTTTAATCTCTTCAATAGAAGCAAATTTTCCCTGCTCTGTCCGGTACTGAATGATTGCATCCGCCTTGACTTCGCCAATTCCCGGAAGTGTCATCAGCTCCTCTTTGGAAGCCTGGTTTATGTTTACCTTTCCGTCTGTCTCCCCTGAAAAGCCTCCGGCCGTGTTTCCCTGCGGAATACTCGAATTCCCCACTTCTGCATCATCTGTTCCAGGGACATAGACTCTCGCTCCATCCGTCAGCACCTCCGCCAGATTCAGATATGAGGCTGCAGCGTCGTCCGCCATCCCCCCTGCCATCTCAATCGCCTGGTAAATCCTGCTGCCGGCCGGAAGTGTCACGACCCCTTCCTTCCTGACCTTTCCGCAGACATAGACAACGATGGAATCTGCCGCCTCTTTCGGACTCTCCTTTTGCTCATCCTCTCCGGCATCCCTCACCCCGCCGTCCTTTGCCTCTTTGCCGTCCTCTCCGGACGCATCTTCCAAAACGACAGGGCCTCCCTCCGTATCCTGTCCTTTTCCGTGACAGCCCGACAGCCCGGACAAAGCAAAGACTGCCGCGGCCGTCATGCAGAGCAGCTTTTTTCTCTTTCTTTGCATAGTTCTCCTTTCTCTTCGATGAGAAAAGCCCCCTCTATGCAGATAGTTCTATTGTAACGAATTTCCCTTTAAATTACAACTCTATTTCCATTGGAAAATTGCAATTCCAATAAGTGCAATCAAAAGACCTCCTGCCCGTTTCCAGTCAAAAGGTGTCTTGTCCACACCAAAAAGTCCCAGAAGTTCGATTACATAAGCCACAATAAGCTGGGCGATTACAATGAGAAGCGCTGCTTTGGCTGGCCCTAACTGGTCCATGCTTTTGATAACAGTCCAGGTGATCCCTGCACCGATTGCTCCTCCGAGCAGCATATAGCGTGGCTGTACCTCCAGAATTCCTCCGATCGAATCTCTTCCCGCCACAAACCAGACAACAAGGCAGACGATGAAAGCAGAGAACTGCACCCACATATTGCTGACCCACATTCCAGTCGTCTTCGTTACCTGGGTATTAAAGACCCCCTGCACACTCATAAGCGCACCGGAAATCAGGGCAATGATAAAACCGGTCATTTCTGGTCATTCCTCCTTTCCATTTGAGAAAGTAGTGTCCCCGAAACACCGGTTTTTATTCACTATTCCAGGATCTCGTCGAGAATCCGGATCAGTTCATCCACTTCTTTTTCCGTGATAATCAGAGGTGGTACAAAACGGATCACATCGCTTCCCGCACCGATCAGCAGAAGTCCCCGATCCAGCGCCTTTTTTATCACATCTGCAAGCGGGATACTGAGCTGTATTCCCTGCATGAGTCCCTTGCCCTTGCAGGATACGATGCAGGTGTGTCGTCCCGCAAGATTTTCAAGCTGTTTGCGAAGATAAGCGCCAATCTTTGCAGTATGCTCCGGAAGATGCTCGCGCTCATAGATCTCCACAGTCTTTGCGACTGCGGCACAGGCAAGTGGTCCTCCCCCATATGTTGTACCATGGTCCCCTGGATTCAGCGAGCACTCTGCCACCTTCTCTGTGAGGGCAAAGGCGCCCACCGGAAATCCATTTCCAATCGCCTTTGCCATCGTCAGAATATCCGGCCGTACTCCATACTGCTGCCAAGCGAAGAAAGAGCCTGTCCGGCCCATACCACACTGTACTTCGTCACAGATCATCAGAATATCATTCTCATCGCAAATCCGGCGGATCCCTGTTAAAAATTCCTCTGTAGCGACATTGATTCCGCCTTCGCCTTGCACCGGCTCCAAAATGATGGCGCAGGTCTTATCGGTAACGAGCTCTTTGACGCTTTCCAGATCATTGTATTTTGCAAACCTCACTCCAGGAACGAGCGGCTCAAATGGTTCCTGATACGCCTTATGTCCGGTCACCGAAACAGCGCCGAACCCACGTCCGTGGAACGACTCTTCCATGGCAATCCACTCATATCTTCCGCTCTTTTTGGTGTATGCATACTTTCGCGAAGCCTTCAATGCTCCCTCGATTGCCTCTCCGCCGCTGTTGCAGAAGAAAATTCGATCCATTCCGGACACTCTTTTCAGCGCTTCGGCCGCCTCTTTTGTCCTTGTATGATAGTACAGGTTGGAAGTGTGCGCCAGATGATCGATCTGACTTTTCAGGGCCTGATTCCATTCCTCATTTCCGTATCCCAGGGAATTGACTGCATAACCGGCCGCAAAGTCCAGATACGCTTTTCCTTCCGTATCGTACAGATAGGCACCCTCTCCATGATCGAGCACAATCGGAGCCGGATTGTAAGTGTGCACCAAAGCGTTCTGTACTGATTCCATATATGCTTTATCCATGATAATACCGACACTCCTTGTCATTTAAAATCGCGGTACCGATTCCCTTGTTCGTGAAGATCTCAAGCAGCAGACAATGAGGAATCCGTCCGTCCAGGATATGAATTCTTGAAACTCCGTTTTCCAGCGCGTCGATGCAGCTTCTAAGTTTTGGGAGCATACCGCCCTCGATGTAGCCGTCGTTAATCAGACGGATCGCATCCTCCGCTGAAAGTTCCGGAATCAAAGTCGCAGGATCTTTCGGGTCTTTATAAACACCTTCAATATCTGTTAAGAAAGCCAGCTTTTCTGCCTTGACCGCCTTGGCAATCGCACAGGCCGCCTCGTCCGCATTGACATTATATGCCTGGAAATCGTTATCCAAACCAACAGAGCAGACAACCGGAAGAAAGTCTTTTTCCAGAAGATCAAAGAGAATCTTCGGCTCCACGTCGCAGACACTTCCCACATAACCAATGTCTTCGCCATCTACATATTTTTTCGTTACCTTTAACAGACCTCCATCAATTCCGCTGACACCAATGGACTTGATTCCAAGCTCTTCTACAAGCTGTACAAGCTTTTTGTTGACTTTGGAAAGTACCATCTCAGCGATCTCCATCGTCTCCTCGTCCGTCACACGGAGTCCATTCACAAACTTTGTTTCCTTACCGACTTTGTCCACCCACTTACTGATTTCCTTGCCGCCGCCGTGTACAATAATCGGCTTGAATCCGCAGAGCTTCAGCAGTACGACGTCCTGAATGACTCTTTTTTCCTGCTCTTCGTCAAGCATGGCGCTTCCGCCGTATTTGACAACGATGATTTTCCGGTTGAACCGCTGGATGTACGGGAGGGCTTCGATCAGAACTTCCGCCTTGTCCAGATACTTCTGCATACTCTTATCCATTTTTCCTACCTCCTAGCTTCTGTAGTCCGCATTGATTTTAATATAATCGTATGTAAGATCGCATCCCCATGCGGATGCTTCTTCTGTCCCCATCTTGATATCGGCAATGGCTGTGATTTCCGGCTGGGAAAGAATTTCCGTCGCCTTCTCCTCGCTATAGCCTACTGCCGTGCCGTCCTCTGTAATCTGAATCTTGCCTGCCCTGCTCTCAAAGAACAGATCCACTTTCTCTGGATCAAACTGTGCTCCGGAGTAACCCATAGCGCAGAAGATCCGTCCCCAGTTGGCGTCGTGCCCTGCGATGGCAGTTTTCGTCAGATCTGAGCAGACGATGGATTTTGCCAGCGTTTTTGCCTGCTCTTTCGTCTTGGCGCCGATCACTTTCGCCTCAAACAGGGCGGTAGCACCCTCTCCGTCCCCGGCGATCTTCTTTGCCAGGTAGACGTTGATCTCATGGAGCGCTTCTGTAAACGCTTCATAGTCCGGTGTTCCCACCTTGATTTCCTCGTTTTGGGCCGCACCGTTTGCCAGGAGCAGCACTGTGTCGTTTGTGGAAGTATCTCCATCCACGGAGATCATATTGTAAGTATTCTGCACGTCCTCACTCAGCGCCTTTTGCAATGCCTCTTTGGAGATCACAGCGTCTGTCGTAATAAAACTGAGCATGGTACACATATTCGGATGGATCATTCCGGAGCCTTTTGCCATACCGCCGATCGTCACAGTCTTTCCATTCACCTCAATCTGGGCTGCCAGCTCTTTTTCCGTTGTATCTGTCGTCATAATCGCTTTGGCTGCCAATGTACCATTTTCGATTGTCCCATCCTTCTTCCGGGCTAGCGCTTCCACGCCTGCCCGGATACGGTCAATCGGAAGCTGACGTCCGATCTCTCCTGTGGAGCCAAGCGCTACGCTGTCCGTCGGGATTCCCAGTGCCGCTGCTGCTGCCTTTGCGGTCTCTTCACAGTAGTACATCCCTTCCTCTCCGGTACATGCATTGGCGATTCCGGAATTGACAACGACCGCCTGAACCGGTCTGCCGGAATCTACAAGCTGTCTGTCCCACCTGACCGGAGCTGCTTTGACCACGTTTGTCGTAAACGTCCCCGCCGCCACACACGGTATTTCACTGTAGACAAGGGCCATATCTGTCCTGCCCTCGTATTTGATCTTCGCCGCGGTACTGGCCGCCTCAAAGCCTTTTGCCTTTGTCACTCCACCTTCTACTATCTTCATCTTGCCGTCCTCCCGTCTTTCTTCTTTCTAAAACATGATTATTCAATAAACACAGTGATGTTTTCTTCATTCAAAGTAAAATCGTAATAATTCAGATCTTCCCGCTTCGTCCAGCCAATACGGTTCCAAAACGCATTTCCTACATCGTTCTTCGTAAATGCGATGAGGGACACCTTGTTAATCCCTTCTGCCTGCAACGCCCTCATGGACGCCCCCACCATCTGCCGACCGATGCCATGTTTACGGTAGGACTCCTCAACACAGACATGGTAAAAACAGCCCCGTCTCCCATCGTGTCCACAGAGAATACAGCCTATGATTTTACCATCCTCTTCTGCCACTACGCTGGATGTAGGATTTCTCTTCAAAAACCGCTCTACCCCTTCTCTGGAGTCGTCAATACTTCGGATTCCGAATCCGTGGATTGTTTTCCAGAGATGGTAGACCTGATCGTAATCCTCGATTGTCATTTCTCGAATCTTCATCTTTCTTTTATGGAAACATCGGCACCAGATTCAGTCCTTCCTTCTCCGGAAGTCCAAACATCAAGTTCATATTCTGTACCGCCTGTCCTGCTGCTCCTTTCACCAGATTATCCATCGCCCCCATCATAATCACTCTACCTGTGCGCGGATCAATCTGGAAATTTACGTCTACATAGTTACTTCCCTCTACCCATTTGGTCTGCGGGCAGACGCCCTTTTCCAGTACCCTGATAAACTGCTCGCCTGCATAGTAACGGTCGTAAATCTCTTTTACCTTGTCATAGGAAACTTCTCTTTTCAATGAAGCATAAGCCGTCACAAGGATGCCCCGATTCATCGGTACAAGATGAGGCGTGAAATTCAGTACCGTCTTTGTCCCAGACGCAAGGGTGAGCTGCTCTTCGATCTCCGGTGTATGCCGGTGAGTCGCTACGCCGTAAGCCTTGATATTTTCATTGACCTCACAGTAAAGATTATCTACCTTAGCTCCTCTTCCCGCTCCGGATGTTCCGGACTTCGCGTCGATAATCAGCGTATTCATATCGATCAGTCCTTCTCTGGCAAGCGGATAGATGGAAAGAATCGAGCAAGTCGGATAACATCCCGGATTTGCCAGAATTCTTGCCCCCTTGATCTTCTCCCGGTTAATTTCACACAGTCCGTACACCGCTTCCGGTAAAAACTGCGGACTTTTGTGCTCGATCTTGTACCACTCTTCATAAACCTTCTGGTCTTTGATACGGAAGTCCGCACTCAGATCGATGATTTTGACTTTGGATAAAATCTCTTCTTTTAATAAAGAAGCACAATACCCCTGCGGCGTCGCTGTGAAGATCACATCCACCTGATTCGCCAGTTCTTCCATATTATCATCTTTGCAGACGTCCTCTACTATCTGAAACAGATTCTGGTATACTGCCGCATATTTCTGATCGATATAGCTTCTGGAACCGTACCATTTGACCTCCACGTCCTTGTGACCCATCAGGATCCGGACCAGTTCTCCTCCGGCATATCCAGTCGCCCCGATGATTCCTGCTTTTATCATATTTTTCGTTCCTTTCTTTCTATAAAATCATATAGAACGCTCCTCTGGAATCGAGCAATGTTACTTGTAGTCTTTAGTATACAACCTGTTTTTTCCTTTCGCAAGTATAAATACGCATCTTTTTTGTATAATTATTCCTATTTCATGAATATTTTTTTGTGAATTATGCATCTATATTAAAAAATCTCATCCCATTTTTCTAATTTCCGCATTTATGTATTGCATAATTATAAAAAAAGGTGTATAGTAACACATGTGAATCGGAACATCAAATTCAGGAGGAATATAGATTATGAAAGAAAAAGTGGTACTCGCATATTCAGGAGGCCTGGATACGACAGCCGTCATTCCGTGGCTGAAAGAAACATTTAACTACGACGTCATCTGCTGCTGCATTGACTGTGGGCAGGGGGAAGAATTGGACGGATTGGAAGAGCGCGCAAAGATGTCCGGCGCAAGCAAGCTCTACATTGAAAATATCGTGGATGAGTTCTGCGAAGACTACATTATGCCTTGCGTACAAGCCGGTGCTGTCTATGAGAACAAATATCTACTCGGCACAGCAATGGCTCGTCCGGGAATTGCGAAAAAGCTCGTTGAGATCGCAAGGAAAGAAAACGCAGTAGCAATCTGTCACGGCGCAACCGGAAAAGGAAACGACCAAATCCGTTTTGAGCTTGGTATTACCGCCCTGGCTCCGGACCTTAAGATCATCGCTCCTTGGAGAATGACTGATCTGTGGACCATGCAGTCCCGTGAAGATGAAATCGAATACTGCAAACAGCATGGTATTGACTTGCCGTTCGACGCAAAACACAGCTACAGCCGCGACCGGAACCTCTGGCACATCAGCCACGAAGGACTGGAACTGGAAGATCCTTCTCTGGCTCCGAACTACGATGATCTGCTTGTGCTCAGTGTGACGCCGGAAAAGGCACCGGATCAGCCGGAAGATGTCACCATGACATTTGAAAAAGGGATTCCGAAGAGTCTGAATGGGAAAGAGATGAAACTGTCCGAGATCATCACAGAACTCAACAGTCTTGGTGGCAAACACGGTATTGGTATCATCGATATCGTAGAAAACCGTGTTGTTGGAATGAAATCCCGCGGCGTTTATGAAACACCTGGCGGAACAATCCTGATGGAAGCACACCAGCAGCTTGAAGAGCTTGTTCTTGACCGTGCGACGCACGAAGTAAAGAAAAACCTTGCCAATAAGCTGGCTCAGGTTGTATACGAAGGGAAATGGTTCACACCGCTTCGAGAGGCAATCCAGGCTTTTGTGACATCCACACAGGAGTATGTGACAGGAGAAGTGAAATTTAAGCTCTACAAAGGCAATATTATCAAGGCCGGAACGACCTCCCCATACTCTCTGTACAGCGAATCCCTCGCAAGCTTCACAACCGGTGATCTCTACGACCACCACGATGCAGACGGATTCATCAATCTGTTCGGACTGCCGCTGAAAGTGCGTGCCATGAAGCTGATGGAAGAAAAACACAACCAAAAATAGTACAACACGAAAACATACAGCCAAACCAGACTTCCGGGGAATGATGCTTCTCCGGGAGTTTTGATATTTTCTGATTTTTGAGGTAAAAGCAAATGCGATTATTATACGGTACGACAAATCCTGCCAAACTCTCTTCCATGAAACAAGTACTTGACAAACTTTCCATTGATATGATCGGGCTGCGTGATCTTAACACTCCGATTCCGGAGGTAGAAGAAACCGGAAACGATCCCCTGGAAAATGCGGTTTTAAAAGCACATGCGTACTATGACACCTTCCATCTCCCTGTCTTTTCCTGCGACAGCGGACTGTACTTTGGAGATCTTTCACCTGATCTTCAGCCTGAAACCCACATCCGCCGGGTCGGCGGGCGCTCCCTGAACGATGAGGAAATGACGGCATACTATGCCAATCTTGCCAGAATCCACGGTGGTCTTCTGACCGGCCGATACAAAAACGCCATCTGTCTTATCCTTGATCCGGAACATATTTATCAGAGTATAGATGAATCCCTATGGACACAACCGTTTCTCCTGACAGATACCCCACATTCGAAGCGAGTTCCCGGCTATCCCCTGGATCGGCTTTCCCTGGATATCGCTACCCGGAAATACTACTACGATCTCCCGGACAGAGTCGTAGACTCCTCGGCAGTTCACACCGGATACTACCAGTTTTTCCGGGCTCACTGCCATCCAGAACACAGATAGCTTGGGCATATAATTTGCAGTAGATTTCCCACTCTATTCCTGTTAAAATAAATATATAATATCTGCAAGGAGGGAAATCACTTGGAAAAACTAACTTTAATAAGACCGAACCTCTCCTTTTCCGATGAGATTCGTGCTTACCGTCAGGAATTTCTTGATCTCGGCAGTCCGTTAAATGGCTGCGGCCCCCTGGCTGACATGGAAGACCCGACCCAGTGGGTAGTTCACACTCAGCGTTTTGAACTCGGAGAAGACATTCCTGAGGATATGGTTCCATCTACCCAATTTATCTATGTAAGAGAATCCGACCAGAAGATTCTTGGAACGATCCAGATTCGTCACACATTCACTCCATTTCTGGAAACTTACGGTGGACATATCGGCTATTCCATCCGCCCAAGTGAACGGCAGAAAGGATATGCAACAAAGATGCTCCATGACTGTCTTCCATACTGCCGCAGTCTCGGCCTTGACCGTGTGTTGGTTTGCTGTATGGATACCAATACCGCAAGCCGAAAAACGATCCTGGCAAACGGCGGTATCTATGACGGTACTGTCTATGAGCCGGAAGGCCAGGTCAACTTTGAGCGGTATTGGATTACAGTAAATGAAGGAAGCCGGTAATATCTGTATGACCTGCTATATACGGATAAAAAGGGAGAAGAAACAATGAAGAAGAAATTATACCTTGTCATTTTGTCCGGTATTCTATTTGTCATTGGTTTCATTTTTATTTATTCTAAAACGGTACACCATGAATATGCCCTGCATGGATGCTATGAAAACGACGACGTTTCCTTTTCTCATATCTCACATATCTCATTCGATATTAGTGAAAACACCTATTATTATGATGAAGTGGACGGAGACTCTTCTGTACATTATACAGGTACGTATGAATATACATACGAATCCAATACCGGGAAAATTCTGACCGGGAAATTGAAAGGCTGGGCGATCCGGACGCTTAGCGACAGTCAGATGGAACTGGATACAGGATCGAAAACCATGTCCTTTTCCAGGGTGTCCGACATCCCAATCTTGCATGATGATAAGAATGTCTATGACAGCGGAGAATCACCCCTGTGATTGGCACCAAAAGCAGCCTTTACAATCGTACAACAGAAATCTGTTTATAAAAGCGGTTCATCCAAAACAGACGAACCGCTTTTGATAATTCTATGTCATTTCCTTCGCTTCTCAAAAAGATACTGGATTCCGGCAATCTCTTTCCCGCCAATTTGTACTGATTTCTCCGATCCCGTCTCTCCTCCATTGGCCTCATAAAATGTTCTGTTAGGATTTTCTTTCACGCACCAAAGGGAAATTTGTTTCTCTTCTCCTAAGACATGCCTCATATAATCCAACATCTGCAAGCCGTATCCTTTCCCTCTGTCACTCTCCTGAAAATAGAGGGTGTCAATCTCCGCATGAAATGCATCCACCTCATGCCCCGAAGCAAATCCTACGATATTCCCCTCCTGTTCACAGACATACAGCTTTGCACCTTTATCGAGCTCTTCTTCCCACACGATTTGCTATGCATCCAGATTCCTTGCGTCCAATACTTCATCAGGCATGATCTCACGATAAACACTTTTCCACGCCTCCACGTGGATACGGGCAACGTCCGCCAAATCCTTTTTCTCAGCTCTTCGTATCTTCATACTTTTCACCCTTTCCCGTCATAAAACAGTGTCAATCATCCGCTTTGCATTTCCATACCAGATCTTTTCAATCTGCCGCCAAGTAAATCCCGACTTTTTTAACGCCTCGGATAGCAGTGGCATCTCCCCGATATCTGAAATCTCCATCTCTTTCGCCCCGCTAAATCCGTCAAAATCCGTCCCCACCGCCACAAAATCCTCTCCACCGATGCGGTACATATGCCGGACATGTCCGACCATCTCATCGATTCGGCATGAACCGCTCTCTCCCAAGAAATTCTGATAAAAATTCACCCCTGCAACGCCTCCCTTCTCCGCCAAAGCCCGGATCTGGCGGTCAGACAGATTACGAGGATGATCCCGAAGCGCTCTCGCATTTGAATGGGATGCCACCGGAGGAGTCTTACTGTGGGACACCACATCCCAAAATCCACCCTCCGACAAATGGGAGACGTCGACGATCATACCGAGACGGTTCATCTCATCGATCACAGAAAATCCAAACGGTTTCAGTCCTTTTCCCATGTCCTTCAGATCCCGGCTGTTAGGATACCCGATACAGTTTTCATAATTCCACGTCAGTGTGATGAGCCTGATTCCCATATCGTAAAGTCCCTTTACCCGGTCCAGATCCCCGTGGATGACGCCTCCCTCCTCCAATGTCAGAAATGCTGACAGTTTCCCCTTTTTTCGGTTTTCTTCCAGATCAGCTCCTTTTCCGGCAAAAGCGATGTCGTCGGAATAAATCCAGATCTGCTTTTTCAAATAAGCCGCCATTCTTCTGACATATTCATATGCCTGCTCATACCTGGACTTCCCCAGAAATTCATCCATTGCCACAAAACAGGCAAAAAACTGAGCCGCCGAACCTCCCCTTTTCAGTTTTTCTATATCTACTTTCAGATTATTCTTCTTCAGATCCTGACCCGGCGTTTTCTCCGAAAGCAATTCACAGATTGTGTCACAGTGCATGTCAATCAGATTCATAAGAAACGACTCCCTTTCATAAACTGATACCATTATAATCTAATATAATCAGAAAGGAAATCAGATATGAAACAGAAATCCCCTTCCATTGGTATCGTTGTCTGCGCCAGAGAACGCGGACGCGTCTTTGTAAGTCTCCCCTATATTCAGGCGATTGCAGATCACGGTGGTCTCCCTTTTCTGATTCCCTTCTTCGAAGATGCAGACGTCTCTTTTTTCCATGCGTGCTGGAAACGCTGCGACGGTTTTCTTTTCTGCGGAGGCGAGGACGTCACCCCCCTGTTGTTCGATCAGATGCCTTCCCGCCATCTTGGCGCTACGGACTATGAATTCGACCGCTTTCAGCTCGATTTTGCGTCTTTTCTATTCCATCATTCTGACAAACCCGTACTTGGGATCTGCAAGGGGATGCAGATATTAAATCTTGCCTGCCACGGCACGATCTATCAGGATCTGTCCGAAAATCCGAGCTTCTTTAACCATAATCCCAATGCCATGTTTCGGCATGATCCGGTTCACCTGATCCAGAGCGAAGAGCAGACTCTCCTCTCCCACCTCATCGGTAAACAGGCAAAAGTCAACAGCTTTCACCATCAGGCTGTCAAGGAACCCGGATCCGGTCTTCGCGTCTGTGCTGTATCTCCGGACGGAGTGATCGAGGCCATTGAAGACGAATCGCACCCGTTTCTCCTTGGTGTCCAGTGGCACCCGGAATGTATGTACCTTTCCTCCCGGAAAATGAGCCGAATCTTTTCCTCTTTCCTTGAAGCGTGCTGATGAATCCTGGCTAATTCTCATCAAGCGACCTTCTATGACAGCGGATCCTATTTTATATGAATCTTTGCTGTTATTCAAACGGATACCGGACGCCCCATCTCTTTCGTAAGCCGTCCATGAGCCGCATCATATACAGGGTTTCGCTGTGAGGCATCTGCGGAGATTCCATTTTGCCGTCCCGGATTGCCTCCATAGCCGCCCGGACTTCATACTCAAATCCCGTGATTTGGGCCGGAACTTTCTCTTCCCTAAGCAGTTTCCGGTCGTTGTCAAAGATCTGGATATGACTGACATTATTGATATTCCATGCAATCAAATATCCCTTGTCTCCATACACGATTCCCGCCTGCTCCGTACCTCCAAGCATACTACTGTGCATCGTTGCCATACATCCGTCTTCAAAGATAAAAGTCACTGTATTCTGAGCATCTACCCCGGTTTCCAGTTTCACGCAGGACGTATCTATGGAGGTGATCTTCGCACTCGTAATCATTCGAATAAACGTCAGCGGGTAAATACCTACATCCAGAAGCGCGCCACCTGCCAGAGCCGGATTCCGCAATCTTTCCACCATGCGGATGTCGTATCCCAGATTTGCGGTAATCATATGTACCTGTCCGATCTCCCCGGAGGAAACCACCTCATCAATCATCTTCCTTGATGGAAGAAACCGCGTCCACATGGCCTCCCCCACAAACAGCTTTTTCTCCTCAGAGATACTCAAAATCTCTTCCGCCTGCTCTGCATTGGCGGTGAACGCTTTCTCACAGAGAACCGGTTTTCCATAGCAAAGCGCCAGCTTCATACACTCATAATGGTGGGAATGGGGCGTCGCCACATAAACAAGCTCTACCTCCGGATCCTGTAACATCTCTTCATAAGATCCATATGCCTTTTCCACCTGGTGTTCCTTTGCAAAGGTCTCTGCCTTTTCTAACGACCGGGACGCTACCGCGTACGCCGTAGCGTCCTCCATTTGATTCAGTGTCCTTGCCATAGTAACGGCGATCCCGCCTGCTCCAATAATTCCTACTTTCACTGTATCTGCCTCCTATCGTGTTATTTTTATATGATTACAAGCTCTTTCTCCCCGGAAATCCAGCGATCTACCATTCGGCGATCATACGAGGTAACTGTATCCGGGATCTCGCTTTTTGCAAAAAAGCGATGTTCCCACGTCTCATTCGTCTCTTGCAGCAGCTCTCCCATAAACTGGGTAGTATAGAATACAATCCCCGTATAGCAGCAAACGTCCCCATTGGGATAAGTAAGAATCTGATCCGGTCCGGAATAAATTCCAACCAGCTTCAGTTCCCCTACAAGAAGTCCCGTTTCCTCTCTTACCTCTCTTCTGGCAGCCTCCTCAAACGTTTCTCCCGGTTCCATTGCCCCTCCGGGAAGCCCCCAAAGTCCATTATCCTTCCGGCGCTGTAAGAGTAATTCTCCATTCGGATTTTCGATCAGCACTCCACATGCTGTCATCACAAGCGGTGCGTGCCCGATCATCTTCCGCATTGTTCTGATATAATCTTTTTGAAATTCTTCTGGTATGTTTTTCACAGTAAGTCTCCTTTCCGCCGCCTTTTAGTTGGCAGCACAAATAGTAATGAAAGTCTTTCAATCCTCCACGTTATTAATAAAATAGTTCTTAAAGAAGCTACACTACAAAACACGGGAAGGTGAGTCGTAAAGACTTTCTTCAGTTTTAGGCAGCATAGAAATCCGTGTAACTTTCATTCTTCAAGCACAAATAAGTGGTTCTAAAAGACCGCACAGTAAGAATTGTCTTATCTGGTAAATGTGTGATGAAACAGTCAATGGCTTCTTGCTCTTGCTTTGAAAGGAGTTTTTGACCATGAAAGTTATTTATCAAACATGTTGCGGTTTCGATGTTCACAAATCTATTCTCGTCGCCACAATCATCAAAACCACTTCTGGAGTTCAGCCTTCCTATCAAAAGAAGCACTTCTCCACTTTTAACAATTCAAAGAATGGCTTCTGAAAAACCATTGTCGTGATATCTGTATGAAAACCACCGGTAAATGCTGGGTTCCTGTCTTTAACCTTTTAGAAGATGATATCAACGTCACTATTGCCAACCCTAAATGGATAAAAGCTGTGAGAGGCAATAAGGACAATACAAAAGGTTCCAAGTGGATTGGGTTTTATTTCGATTAGGTTTGATTCAGGGAAGTTATATCCCCTGTAAGCCAATCCGTATCCTGCGTGAATTTACAAGATACCATTACAAGCTGACTTCCTGCCGTTCCAGCGAGAAGAACAGATTTCAAAATGCGCTCACTGTATGTAATGTCGCATTAGATTCGATTGTTTCCGATATCTTCGGGAAGTTAGCTACATCCGTTATTGATTACCTGATTGAATAATCTGACAATTCCATCAACCACGAAGAAATCGCCGCCAGACTCCTCCGTTCCCTAAAGAAGAAGTCTAACAGTGTCATTGAATCCATTGAAAGGTATCAGATGACTGACTCCCAAAAATATCGTATGCGCCTCGTCCGCACACATCTGGATTATATCACGTCTATGATAAATGATATAGACACTATGCTTGATTCTTTGATTTTACCTTATGAAAATGCTGTCCAGTTACTGTGTACCATTCCGGGTGTTGACGGTAACAGCGCAATCACTGTTATCTCCAAGATTGGTACCGATATGACTCCATTTTCTAATTCCAAACGTCTCTGTTGTTGGGCGGGATTCACTCCCTGCAGAAATGAATCTGCTGGTAAAAAGAAATCTATCAGGATAACACATGCCGGTGTCTACCTCAAACCTGCATTGGTGCAAGTCGCTCATGCAGCCGTGAAACCTGATAAATTTCCTTACTATAAGCAGAAATATGAACGTATTATGAAACGCCGTGGTAAAAACGTGCCATTATAGCTATCGCCCGTATGATTCTCACTGCCATTTACGAGATGCTGTCTACTGACGAAGCGTGGAATCCGACCGCCCTATACAAGGTTGATATGCCTGAACCTCTAAAAGAAAAACAGAAGGAAAAGGCTATCAAACATGCTAAGAAACTACTTATCAGTGAGGGAATCATTTCTGAATCCCAACTGGCTTCTTAGTCATCTAAAACAATACTTTTTCAAAAGCTGCCATAAGACA
>OGRS01000681.1_pt1 | contig 28585 bp, 20 predicted proteins | sample 1553561 | NCBI WGS metagenome assembly OGRS01 (sample SAMEA2580103, study PRJEB22360) | human gut metagenome | biome: human gut; feature: human-associated habitat; material: faeces | place: Denmark | collected 2008/2010
GATGCTCTTGCTGGGCACATGTGAGACGTTACTTCACAGATGCCATACCGAAAGGGAAAGAGTATGATTACAGCCTTCCGGCAGTGCAGGGAGTACAGTTCTGCTCCAAGCTGTTTGATTGTGAGCGGTACTCAAAAGCAAAAAATCATACTGCGGAGCAGAGAAAACAGTTCCGTCTTGAAAAGGAGAAGCCGATACTGGAGGCATTCTGGAATTGGCTGGATCAACAGCGTCCAAACAAGGGAACCCGTTTGGCGAAAGCGGTGAACTATGCCCAAAATCGGAAAGACACCCTGATGACCTATCTGGAAGACGGTCATTGCAGTTTATCCAATAATCTTAGCGAGAATGCAATCAGACCATTCACTGTTGGCCGGAAAAACTGGCTGTTCAGTGCCAGCCCGAAGGGAGCTGCCTCTAGCGCTATTGTGTATACAATGGTTGAGATGGCAAAAGCGAATGACCTGAATACCTACAAATATCTGACATATCTCTTATCACAGCGGCCAGACGCTAAAATGTCAGATGAACAGTTGGAACAGCTTGCCCCATGGAGCGAGACTGCGAAAGCGAACTGTCAAAACTAAACTGGAGTAAAACGCTTGCATCTATCATTTTGGTGCAAGCGTAATTCATGAGTAATGTAGCAATATTTTGCGCTTACAAAAAATTAGCGGCTTCCGGTTCATCACCAGAGGCCGCCTTATTTTTATAATAAATCTTTCCCATATATATTAGGATCAAAATTTTCTTTGAAATAATCCACCGGTTCATATTCTTTTTTATCATAAATACTTACACTACCTCGTCTGAAAATCACCGGTGTAATTATATCGTTCAATGCTTTTCCTAAAGCCTCTGAATCCTGATCATTCAAAATATGTTTTCTATAAATCAAGTTATGTTCATGACACCATTTTTCAATAGTATTTGTAGACTCTCCTTCTCTTATAGCGATGTCAATAACTGAATCATGATGATAATCATTCCATATGGTATTTCTATACCTATCAATAATCGTACCAATACAATCTGTTTTATAATCCTCCATCAGAAATTCATGCGATATCATTCTTAATTCTTCAGCGCATTTTGCAAAAGCATCGGACGTAAGAAATGTATTTTTCTCTTTAGCGACTTTAATAAGTTCTTCGATAGATTGTTTCTTAATTTGTAAATAAGAAACATTCATCAAATTCAATGTATGCACAATCATTTGTATATCGGAATCACTCCCACTTAACATTAGATGATATAAGCAAATGCATACACGTTCAATCTCATGAAAATACTCTCTAAATGTGTCTGGCAGCCCCATTCTATATGTTTTTCTAATACGATCGATGAATTGATAGATTGCCTTACGGTCATCCTTATTCTCTTCAGCGTCAAGTAACGGTAATTCAAAGTATTGCGGTTTTGTCCAAGTAAACTCATCCCTCAACCTTTGACTATATTTTTTAATATCATAAGGCTTCATTGCCGGGATCACAACATTGTAAGCGCAGTATTCACTTGGCATCATACTTATATCAACACAAGTAAAATAAGATATCCCCTGCACGATTTCTTTATTTCTTAAAACCCACTGCATAAGCATTTGTGGAACAACATATTCCTGTTTATATGCTCCTTTGCCACTATGATTTACAAAAGAACACGCCATCACCAAAGGATACATCATTAAACACTTAACAACTACAGTTAACCATAATTCAAAATTATTATGCTTTTCTGCAATGCCCCAATTGCAGATCTCCCGTGGAGAATATAACGCAAGAAATACAAATTCATCATCAAAATTTCTGTCTCTACCATCCAGTTTCAAGTATTGATATTCTGAATAATAATATTTCTGTGGATACCCAGACTCCTGCCAGGCCAATGGAAGCATAGTTGATAAATAAAGGCTTGGAAAGCCCGCAATGCTAAAACGTTCATTATTCGTTAAATTTCTTTTGCTTAGTGGTATATGAAACAATTCATCCGGATTATTCTGTATTCTATCTGTTTTTTCTTTAACTCCACGTACTCTGAAGAAAACATGCCCACGAGTAGTTCGAAACGACGTCCATACTTTTTTAGTCTCGTATTCTACTGATACCCAGTCATCAATAGTAGCCCAAAATAAATACGGTTGTAGGAACTCCAGTAAGGAATCAAATTCCTCCTGTGCCTTTTTCAGATCTGCTCCCTGATAGTACTTAAGTACATTCAAGATTTTTTTAGTATTTTTTTCCGCAGCAGACACAAGAGCTACAAATTCTTCCTTTATTTGATTTTCCTTATTTACATTTTTGAACTCAGCTCCATCAATGCACTTTAGCGAATCAATGAATATATTCGCTTCCTCTGCATATTTTTCAGACATATCAAAATTACTGTTATAATATTTTCTCGGCAATTCAAGATTTCTCAAGAGTTCTTCAATCTTCAATCACATACCTCCTCTTAATCATCAAATCCAAAATCAGTCACTTTTAATGTTCTACAGTTCTCTGATACTGTCCTAACCGTCGTAGATGGAATACCATTTGGGGCCTCAACTTCTACCTCTAACTTCAGTTCTACATTGGCACCATCAACAGACATCAAGTGTTGGATAATCTCCTGCACATAATTATTGATATCTCGATTCACCCTTGTATTGTCAAGTTTTACAGACATGTAGAAATGCTTATTGTTTGGTACAACAGGTGGTGTCGACGGTGATGCAACGCCTGAGTTGTCACCATTCGGAGCGAATGTACTTCCTCCACTATGATATCCCCCAGGCACATAAGTTCCTCCTTGTCCTCCTGAAGGATTATCTCCGCCCGAAATAGGATCAACCGAAATGTCAGGAGTCTTCTCTGCCTCTATTTGCTTCTGCGCAACATCTACTTTCACCAACAGATCTGACTGGTTAATAGAGAACACTGTCTGATTAAATTTCAGATCTACATATCTATCATTTGAATAAGCTGAAGCGATAGCAAAATACTCTGTTGATGGTAATCCCTGGCAAATAGCTTCCTCAAGAACACTAAAATTAGAAAGTCTCGGCAAATAGCAGTATGTACTTAAATACTCCCATAATTTCTTTATAGAAATATCATTGCTGTCCTTCCATAATAAATCATCCAATGTCATCTGCAGTAACGCCGGTGCCCACTTTGTGATAATTTGTTCGCCCTGCAGCATTTTACGGGAAGCTTTTGTAACAATAGTATCAGATCCTCCGCCAATATCGCTGATTTCCCATTGAATGGTCTTCATATCCTCATACTGATCAATAAACGGAACCAACAGCCAGCAATACGTTTCTTTCAGACGCATTTCCACTGTGTCATTACTTCTAGTGAGATTATTTCGCGTTTCTCTAATCTGTGCTCCATCAAGATTCAGATCATCTTTATCTGACATAATAGATGTCCAGGCTATGAAACGCTTAACTTCCTGCTGAAGAGAGCCTAATTTATCCATGTCAGGAGCAATGAAAGCAAGCATATTCCTGAAAATACGTGGAGATGTGCCACGATTATTCAAGATATCCTCAACTGCTGCCATTGCATTTGATTTTGAATTATTTCGGCGGTATGTGTCTCTCGTTCGCAAAATAACTAATCGTACAGCCTGCTCGTCCGGAACATCATTAGAAGACGTCGGGCAAACGTGGATACCTGCAAATGGTGCTTCCTTACGTACCTTCTTTAATCTATTTTCAATTTCTATCTCAACATCAGCTTCGGATATTTGCGACGCACGGTCTTCTGCCGTTTTACGGAGCGTAGGCTTTGTATCATACCAGAAGCGGTTTCCATTTGGATTGTTGTATAAATATGACAGCGAACCATGAAGTGTATTAAGAGCATCCTTAAAATCTGCAATAGTTTCTCCTGGCTGCACAACTCCAAGAAGAATTCTGGAAGTCTCAAGTCCTCGAATTCCTTGATCCCTAAGAGCAGAAGTACTCGGTGCACTTCCCAGCATGATAGTTCTTGAAATACGTCTTGCTGCCAATTTTTGTCCATACCGAATATTGGCTCTATCCTTCTGGAAAGGAATCGAATCCTTACCATCGACCTCACGATCAATAATACTGTTCCATGTATCCGGCAAATGGCGTACCAATTCGTCCCTGACATTCGGTGTATCCAGAGGAATCGAACCAGGCATAATCATCGCACTGGCATCATTGGCCATCCACAATTCATGGATAACTGCTGCCATGAGGCGCAATACACCACGAGTTCTCTGGAAGCGTTCCAGCGTCGCCCAATCTCCATATAAACGATCAAATACCTCCGGATGAATCGGATAACAAGAAATCAACCTGTCACGATACTCTACTTCCTTTGCCTCAAGAGGAAAATCTGTTGCATTTTCTTGATACATTTTACTAAACGCATCACATACTGCCTCTCTTGCTTCCGTATCCTTGCAATCTAGGAATAATCTACGACGTACAACTTCAAATCCTTCATTAGCCGCAACCGGCTTCCAAATAGATTCCATACGTCCAAATGTATGCTCGATTGTTTCAAGAACCGTCTTTCCTGCTTCGCCACCAATCTCAATATCAGATTCTGGGATAGATGCCACAACGATGCTATTTTCACTGGCTCTGGCTGCTTCCGTAATTTCCTGGATAAACGTAACAAAATTATCATAGGAGCCAGCAGGCAACCCATCTACACCATAGATCTTCTTGGCATAAGCCACAAGCTCATCCATAAGAATCAAGCAAGGACCACATTCATTGAACAAATTCTTCAAATTTTCAGATCCTGGAGATACGCCCTTCCTGTCCGCTTCTCTGATATATTTTGCATAAAGCTCAGGCTTTCCAGCCGAAGTCACAAGCTGATAAGCCATCTCACCCCAAATAGTGCTAACTGTATATCCTGGAAGATTTGCAGGATTTTTCTTACGTGTAGGATCCAGCGCAGTACCAACTAAGACTGCCACATTTGCTTTTGGAAGTTCAGTAAGCCCAGCCCTTTCCAATACAGGTTTCAGATTTGGAATATAATCAATAGACGTCGTCCCACGCACCATATGGTATAAAGCCAACATACTATGTGTCTTACCGCCACCAAAAGCAGTTTTTAGCTGAATAACCGGTTCTCCACCCATACCAGCAATCCGCTGAAGAGACTGAACCAACAGGCCTGCCATACCTTCTGTTATATAGGTACGAGAGAAAAATTCCACCGGGTCACGATATTCATAGGCTCCTTCTCCTCTGGATACCTGTGCCAGATCTGCGGCAAATTCAGCTGCCTTGTATCTGCCCTCAGCCACATCTGGATGTGGCTGCATAATATCTCGCCAGCTCGGCAGATTTTGTCCTACTTTTTTTGTCAATACAGCTGCTGCATTTTTTTTCTTTCCAGTAGAAGCCACTGTATCTGTAACTGCTGTGGATCCCTGTGCTGAGCCATAACGCGCGGTACGGTACAAAGCACGAATTTCTTCTGTAGCCTCAGCATCAATGCTTTCACATAAAAGAGCCATCGTATCAAGTGCTCTTTCCGTATAACCCTGTTCAAAATCATTCATGCCAATATGAGAGGCATCATTGCGAACTCCCATCAATTCAGAAGCCCAGTTGCGATGGCTCTTTGACATTTTCTGGCTAAACACGTCGCGCCACCGACGATCAATCAATCGCAGACAGTTTGCTATATCTAGAGAATCCAATAATTCTCCATAAGAACCACTTGATGGTAAATCATATTGATCACTCAGTGCTTCCAGCACCTCTTGCCACCAGCCTTCATGATAAACTCGCGACATCTCCTGTCCAATATAACCTGCTAATTGTGGAAGCAAGATTCGAAAACCTTTTTGAACAAGTTCATAATTTTCCTGCATCATTAATCCTCCTTCGTCACAGCTTTTTCGATAAAATCGTCATCTGTTGTCATTCTTATATAGTCTTTGACTTCCTGATAAATAATCACCAAAGCATCATGTAAACTCATAGTTGTACCATCAGCATTTATTACCTTCTCATATCTAGAAAAAATCGACATTCCCAAACCAAGTCCTGCTATCGGTTTATCTATATCGTCGATACCTGCTGAAAAAGCAATATTTAACGCCTCTGGAAGTTCGCGCTTAATCGTATTGATAACGCTTCGACGCGTTGTATTCTGATGTTCAGATGTCCTCTTACGAAATACAATTGCAATTCGAAAAGAGTCAAATCGGATATTTGGCTTTTCCGTGCGAACAGGCCAAAGCCCCGTAAGCATAAATCCTGCTTCATATAAACTATTCAGTAAATATTCAAAGGGGCCTTCCTTTTCCATATTCACATCTTCGGCTATCAGTCGTTCATCTTGCTTACTGTATTCGTAAAAGACAATTGATGGATATTCTTCCGAAGCTGACTCTGCAAAATGACAACACAATTTTTTCAAGCCTTGTCTATATTCTTCTACAGCCTTCCCGGCATCTCCATTATAGTGCTCCGGTATAGAAGAAAGCTCTTCCTTGGACGTAACCACTTTCTCAAAAAGCTCCGGATATACATCTTTCAGGCATCGCCTCATCCATATATAAAAATAATCTGACAGATCTGCATAACCAACATTGTCGTAGTATGGAAGTTCCGTAAACAAAATTGAATTGCTAGGGAACCTTGCTTCCAATGCATTCTCCTGCTTCACTGCTGCAGCTTTTCCTATATACAACCCTCCGATAGATTCCACCACATTCTTAAGCATGGAATCATAATTTCCCGTCGGTATAGAGAATGGATTTCCCTCTGCAAATACCCAGGTCATCGGTAATGCCTGTCTCATAAATGCTGCTCTGACATTTCCAGTACGATTATCCCAAGTACACACTGTAGATTGGAAATTGGCTAATTTTCCTATCACTAATGCAAGATATAGGCTGATAGCTTGACTGTAAGCAAGCGCTCCATCGCCACCATCCTTCAAGGGAAGCGCGTCCTCCGACATTCCAGACGCAAGGGCATCCTCGTAAGCTATCTTCTGAATAGTCGGAATCAAATCACATAATGTCGTCAACAGTAATAGTTGTCTCTTGGTATAAAGATCTGCATATTCTGTGATGCCAAATCCAGGTGGACTGAACCATCTGGTGTTGTCCGGCAGACTTCCAATCGGTGGATTCTCCACTACAGGAACATCAGCTGCTACTACCTGATCCTCATCTGGTTCCACAAATACTCTTCCTTCTTTTGTAAGAACACTGACAGCCATCATCTGCATATGCAAACCACCAGATTTACTGGAAGCTTTCACATACTCATCCTTTGTGATTTCTCCACAAGCGGGACACTGAAATTTAGATCCATTACTGCCATGCTTATTGCTCTCTTTTCCAGGTGGACACATTCCCCGATGAATTTTAAACCTAACTTTTTTATCTATGATTTCTGGCTCAGCCCAGAACTCGCGTCCCTTTTGTTTTGATAAAACATAACTACTTGCCATTGGCATCTGGCAATCGCATACTGGATTCGGACATTTCATTGTTCTTACCCAAACCCAAGCATAAATCGGAGATTTCTCCGTTTCTGTTATTTGAACATCTTTATAATGTTCTCCGATTTTTTGATGCGTTTCCTTTTTTAGTAAATTTCCATAGTAATCCACATCCGAAGCCAAGCCTTCTATCCCAAAGAACATTTTGTTTTCCTTTTGCGGATTTATCGGCCTACAATCCGAAAGTCTAGATGGTACTTCTGCTATGGCTTTTGTCAGGAGTGTTGCCATAGCATTCAAATCACTGGCATAAATATCTAGTCCCGTTTTCTGCGCAGCTATCGTCAATCCACCAAAACCTGAAAATGGATCACATACTACCGGTAGATGATTCATTTTTATCGACAATGGTGTCTCACCTACTGCTATATTTTCCAATTCTTTTATTCTTGTTCCAAGCTCTTCGGTATTCGAATCCAATACGGCAGCCATTAAAAGAGCTGCCGATGAATCAATCGGACTTCTATTCCACCACAAGTGCATATTTCCTGGATGACCTTTTCTAGCCTTATCGCTTGTGGCAGATTGACTTAATACTCTCAAAGGGAGCGCAGTTTCTATTAGCTTTTTCATTTTGGAAGATTACTCCCTTCTAACATCAAGTTCATTTCTTATCTATATATCCAAGATCAAACAGAGACATCTGTTCAGGCTGAATTGCTTTCAGTTCTGCTGCTTTAGTCTGGATATCCGGCCAGGCCACAACAAGTGCATTGTAAGCATATGCCTCATTTGCCCACCCTTTACGTTCTGCAATGGTATAAAGGCGATAAGCCAGATCCTTTGCATTCTCTGCATTGGAACCAAACATATTAAAAATAATATGAGCACAGCTCTCCACACCACCAGTTGCCATTGCTCTAGTCAACTGCTGCGTGAGCATCCAAATATTACCCTCATTAGAATCAACCTTCTCAGGAAGATTGTCACGCTCTACTAGATGAACAACTCCGGCCTTAGCATACAGCACGCCATGTGAAGCCATCATTGGAATAGAAGTTCCTTTTGCATTTGCAAGAACTTCTGCCTCACCGTATTTAATGTCGTTGTATGCACACTGTGTATAGAGATCCACACAGAATCTACTAGCAGTATCCATACTTCCAATCTGCTCATTAAAATACAAATCTATTTCTTCATTTATAATCTGCAATGCACTGCGCACAGACATAGGCGTACCGTCCGCTTCAAGCACTCTCTTATATTGACTGAACACTCCCATTCCAGGTCCAATTGCTGATTGTGCCAAATCTACTGGTGCAATATTGCTGTCCTGCAATTTTTTTAATGCTGGCCGTAACTCGCGACGTAAAGCATTTACAAGGTTCTTCTTTGTAGTTTGAGGAGCATTTTCTGGTCTTTTACGACAAACAAGAACAATTGATGATGCAAGTGCATTAGCTCCTATCCCAACAGTCCTTGCACTTCGTTCAGTACTCATCGGCCAAGTCCCATTGATTGTGAATCCTGCTTTAATAATTGCACTAAGCATTGTCTCCCATCCAGAAGATGCCGTTCCATTAGCATCTGAATCGCTTTGTTTATAAGCATAATAAATAGTGACAGGAATATCTTCTCTTGAATACTGATACATTTGTTTACAAGCAGAAAGCATTCCATCTTCAAAAAAATCTTTTGCCTCATCAATACTACCCCCATGTCTATATGGAGTAGCAATAAGCTCCTCAGCTTTCGGAACGAGCATCGTGCTAAATAACGCCGGATAAGTATCTCTCAACGATTGGCGCATCCAGACATAAAAATAATCTGAAAGATCTGCATAACTAATATTGTCATAATATGGTGGATCAGTTGAAATCATAATATTTTGTAATCCACAATCGCTCTGTGCATCAACCTGACTAACCTCCGCTAAATTGGCTGCTGGTAATTCTAAAATACACTTGCACACCCAATCCAACATATTATCAATACATCCTGACGAATGACTAAATGGATTAGCTTCAGCATAATCCCAAACCATTGGTATCGCTTGGCGTCCAAAAGTGTTCCTTAAGCCTTCCCGCGGTGGGTTCCATGAACAAATTGAAGAGTTATAATCTGTTAATTTGTCAAGGACAAAAGCTAAATATACCCCCACTGCTTCGCCATATGCTTTCGCACCATCACCACAGTTGTTTAATGAAATATGATCGTTTTTCATTCCAGCAGCAACAGCATCCATTTCAACCTTATATTTGGCTTTTTTAACCAAATCACTAATTTCACTTAGTGTCGTAAGCTGTCTACAAGTAAAAAGATCAGCTGTTTCATTAAATCCATAAAGTGAAACATTAACACGGCTTTTCCCACTCAACACACCACTTGGGTAATTTTCCGGTCGTTCTACCTCTGCAGCGGCTTTTTGCTCTATTGATGGCGAAATGTAAACTCTTCCACGAGTTCCCTCAGCGACCACTGCAATCAAAGTTGATGAAAGTTTTCCATCCATTCCTGCTTGTCGTATATATGAAAAATCCGCAGCCGAGCCACAGCATGGGCAAATAGCCCCGCTTCTTGATACTGTTCCATCAATATTTGACTTTCCCTTCTCCACAGAATACTCAATATGATTTCCGTCTATATGAAGTAGCACATGATACTCCGAACCACGTTTTCTTGAAAGATCAAAGGATTTGACTAGTGGCATCTCACATCCGCAGGCAGGATTAGGGCACTTGACTGTTCTTGCCCAAATCCATGAAATGACTGTTGCTTCACCACCACCCTGCTCGCGAGGTACCTTCACTTTTGGATAAAGATACCCTATGTGCTTAAACGCCTCCTGTTTCATCCACTCTCCATAATAGCGTACATCCTCTGCCAACCCCTGTGCACGACTCCATCCGTCACGCATTGCCGTCACCCTGGCATCAGGATTCACCGGAGCTTTACCTGCAAAGCGAGGCGGTATCTCAATCATCGCTTTGTTAATAGTCACAGCCACTGGATTCAAATCGTGGGCGTGAGCTTCCAGTCCGAGACGCTGTGCCTCCAACGGTATCGCCCCTCCACCGGAAAAAGGATCGAGCAAGGCTGGCGGATTATTATTGGTCGATCTCAAGATTTCCGCTTTTGCAGCATTTAAGATATCTTCGTTATTTGAATTTTCCCATACAACAAGATCTTCAAGAATTTTAAAAAGTCTTTGCCGTTCCTTATTTTGATCTTCCTCCGTCGGAAACTTTTCAGGATGAGCGGATGGATCGTCAACAAGACTTGACCAAATCACTGCCCGCGCCGCAGCAAGCGGACGTCTTGCCCACCAAAGATGTAGCGTTGACGGATGTCCATGTCTGATCGATTTTTCTCGTGCAGAAGCATCATTTATCTTTTCTAGCGGCAACGCCACCTCTATTAATTTTTTATTAGACATATAATTATCCTCATTTTTCGTATAAAATTTCAGACTCTGCAATCAGGTCCTGTATATCAAAATTCACGCTTGTCGCTGTGAAGTCTGGTGCGTTCTTAAATGGATGCTTCAAATAGATTGTGTGTGTCACATCTTTATCAACTTCTACGATTGCCAAGATGAATTCATCAGGTTTATTTAGTGCCGTCAGAATTTCATTTTTGCTGACTGTCACCGTAGTTGCACCTTTTGTTCTACCCTTCACCTCAATAAAACGTAAAGCATAGGTCTGCAATCTTCTGATCTGCTCTGGCACAAAACTTTCCACGTCATAGCCGCACTTTACTGCACTGACATCCTTTGGCTTGTATCCAAGAGAACTTTCAATCCGCATTACCGCATTCATGGCAGCATATTCTATTGTTTGACGATCACCCTGTCCAAACACTCCTGGAGTTTGTGTCGCAACCAATTTATGTAACAGACCTTTTGGAATAATCAGAGCACCACCTGTAATAACTGGTGGCATCGGTGAAATTCTGCGTTCTTTATCCAATTCTGCCAAACGGTTCTGCATCCTGCTTTCCAGTTCTTCGGCTCTGCGGGCAGCCAATTTAGAATTCAGCTTTGCATTCGTTTTTCCTGCCGCTTCCTTTTGTGCCAACTCTCCCGCACGATAATCCCAATACTGAATCTCTGCTGTCAGGCGTTCCTTAACTGCTTTTGCAGTTTTATTGATCATCGATTCCTTACGAGTCTTTACTTCTTGAAAATGCGAAGGTATCAAATGCTCAATGGCATATCCCTTTGCTATCCCTTCCACATCCTTGGACAGCCATTTTTGTGATTTTATCCAGCTTTGAATTGCCGAATATTCAGTCTCAGTTACTGCCTTATAATCAAGATATGGAGCATAACCAGCGCTGATTGCTGTACCATCCTCTTTTATTTCCACAAAATGAATATGTTTAGAAATCGTTCTTCTGTTTCCATTCTTTGTAATGACACCATCTTGAATTGCATCTTCAATGTAGAATAAAAGTCTAGCGTCATTGCTAAAGTCAGTATCGTCGATAAATACTGCTCCGCGTTTCATGACATCAACATTTTTCTCGCGAATAATATCAATCGTAGCCTCAAGAAGAGGATGCCCAGGACAAATCAATGCCGCCTGTGGACGCCCAGGAACATTGCAGTATTCCTTATCGAAACAAATCCGTTCATATCGCTTAAGAACCGGCTCGCCAAATCCAATCTGCATATCTCGATTGCGAACTAGATATGGAACCGATGTGATCTCATATCTTCCAGTTTCACGCTTACGGACTTTACCACCCAGGCTCTTAAACGCTTCAAGAAAGAATGATTCTATAAAATGTGGCTGAAGCTTGTGTGCTTCAATTCGCTCCATATCTTCACGGATGGTGTTTACAACATGAATATCCATAACGTCATCCGTCAGAGCTCGCTCATCGATCAACTTTTGGAAAGATTCCCGATTCATATTATGGTCCACGACTTGATTCAATCTCGCACGAACCTGAGGATCATTACCATAGCGGACTGCTTCTATTAACAATTCTCTCAACGCCTTATTATCAAAAGTCATTTTTCCAAGGATGTCGAATACCTTACCTCCCAAAGCCTGGCGTTCTTCCTCTAACTTGGCAAACAATCGTTGAAATACAAAGCCTTCCCTCGTTTCATTTGCCACCAGATTCCACAGGTGACATACTTCTGTCTGTCCAATACGATGAATGCGCCCAAATCGCTGCTCCAACCTATTTGGGTTCCATGGTAGGTCATAATTAATCATCAAATGTGCACGCTGTAGATTGATACCTTCACCAGCGGCATCGGTAGCAATCAGAATACGTACTTCCACATCCTGTTTAAACCGCTCTTCTACTTTACGACGCTCATCTCGGAGCATACCTCCATGAATGGTAACTACAGATTCAGCATTTCCCAAAAGAGAGCGTATCTTTTCTGTCAAGTAGTTCAACGTGTCTTTATGCTCTGTGAAGATAATCAGCTTTTCTCTCTGTCCATCCTTACCAAACATTGCCTCATTGTCTTGAAGCAAGTGTGACAATTCATCCCACTTACGATCAATTCCGCTGACACGCACATCATTTGCCATTTTTTCTAGGCGTTTCAATGTACGGATTTCTGCTTCCAATTCTGCAATTGTCGCAGCCGCAGAAGCATGATCCACAACCTGCTCTTCCATCTGTTCCTTCTCATTTGGTGGCAAATCATCATCGTCAATATCTTCCCAATCTGAATTCCTATATTCTTCAGCGCGCTTACCTAATCTCTCTTCAGCCAAACGATGTTCCAAACGCTCACGTCTCCTTTTGAGCGATTGGTAAATGGCCTCTGGCGAAGAAGCCAATCTTCTCTGAAGAATAGTCAATGCAAAACCTACAGTCGTTTTACGGTCATTATTCAAATTATCTGCACGATTAAACTCTTCCTGTACATACTCTGTAACAGTTTGATAAAGCTGAGACTCCTGTGGCGAAAGATTATAATTAACAGTATAGGCAATTCTTTCTGGGAACAGAGGCTTACCATCAAATTTCAACAGTTCCTCTTTAACCAGTCGGCGCATAACATCACTCACATCAACTGCCTGCTGAGAATTGCTGTGTGTTCCCTCAAAACGATCCGGATCTACAAGAGATAAAAACAGCTGAAAATCTTCATCCTTTCCATTGTGCGGAGTTGCCGTCAGCAGAAGAAAATTACGTGTAATATTAGAAAGCAAACGCCCCAGCTGGAATCTGCGTGTATACTTCACTTCTCCGCCCCAAACAGTAGCAGACATTTTATGGGCCTCATCACATACAATTAGATCCCAGTCAGATACTTTTAACTTTTCTTGTAGTTCATCATTGCGTGCTAATTTATCTAATCGACAAATGCAACGATCCACCTCTGTAAAAATATTGCCACTTACTGCGGATTCCATGCGATCATTCGTAAGAATTTCGAAACGCAAATGGAACTTTGCAAAAAGTTCATCCTGCCATTGTTCCACTAGACTACCTGGCGAAACAATAAGACATCTTTTTAGATCCCCTCGTGCCATCAGTTCTTTAATATATAGGCCAGTCATAATTGTTTTTCCAGCACCTGGATCATCTGCAAGAACGTACCTAAGTGGTACCCTCGGTAGCATTTCTTGGTATACTGCTGAAATCTGATGTGGCAGTGGCTCTACAGAAGACGTATGCACTGCAAGATACGGATCGAATAAATGCGCTAAACTTATTCTGTAAGCCTCTGATGCCAACTTCATCTGATTGCCATTCGCATCAAAGCTCCATGGCAAACTGTTATCCTTTACTGCAAGTTTCCCCTCATCTTCCCGATACAGAAGCTGTGTTCCTGGAACACCTTTACTATTTTTATATGTAATCTCTATAACGTTTGTTCCATACCATTGAACAGCGATAATAGTTACCGATTCATTGCTTATAATGCCTGTAACATTGCTGCCAACAGTAATTTCCTCTAAAGTGGCCATTTTTCATTCCCCTCAGTATGCATTTTCTTTAGAATACTGCATTTTATTCTACGATTCTTTCCATAATATCTTCGATATTACAATCCAATGCATTACAAATTCTAAGTAGCACATCTGTTGTTACATTTTCACATCTTCCCATTTTGGCAATCGATGCTGCACTTACATGACTCATTTTTTGAAGTTCCTGTTTTTTTATATCTCGATCAATAAGTAGTTTCCATAAACGATTATAAGAAAAATATGCTTTATTTGTTTCCATGTGATCCATCCTTTTTCTCTTTGTTCCAGGCCCAACCGAACAACTCATTTCCACCAGGTGACAATTCTAGCACTGTATTCGCTTTCATAATGATTTGTGTTTCTTCATCATAAGAATCTAACGTATCATATGACATAAAAACCTGTTTCCCAAATTGACCTTCTGCTGCATAAACTTTTATGATAGCTGCAAACACTGCTTTTTCTATATTTTTTAATAGTACTGAATCATGCACCACAAACGGAACAGGTGCGACCTCCATATTTGCCAGATCAAATGTTATCAACCCCCGATACTGTGCTCCTGTTCCACCGTCATTTGGAGTTTTAAATGAATATTTATTTAATTTTTCCAACCTTAAGTCTGGGGGCATATGCGTAATATCTTTCAATATTTCATTACTAATTTCTCGCATAGCCTGATTCACCATAATTTCAATACTATGAAGTTGATCAGCAATCACTGCATCTCTTGTTGCTGCATAATCTGCTGCAATCTTTTTCAATTTTTCCAACTCATCATAATTATCATTTGCTTCTTGTAGATTATGTAATTCTGTTGTTATTTCTGCAAATTCCTTCAATATTGCTTGTGAAACATTCGGAACATTTTTGATTGCTGTAATTTGTTCTTGTATTTTGGCTATTTCATTTCCCAACAATACATATGTTGTAGCCAGATCCTTTTCAGTCTCCGCAAATTCATCAGCAAGAACCTTCGCAAGTTTTTGATGAAAATGTTCAATTTCTTCCAATGTTCGAAAATCTTCATTTGGAAAAAATCGATTTAATTCACTAAAAGTTCTCTTAAATCCCTTTTTCTGTCCGGTCATATCTCGACGAATGGAATTCAATTGTGTTTGAACTTGTGCCCTTTGTCTTCTATAGTTGATCAATTGATCTGTCAACACAGATAATTGCTGTGCCTGCATACTATCTAAATCAAGCAATCCTTTATTACTGTTCTCAGCTAATTCCCTTTCTTTTTTCTTTAGTTCGGAAATTCTCTTTGCATTTTGCTCTTTTTCTTTTTTTGTTTTCGCAGCTCTAACGTGATTATACTGTTGGACGGTTTTTCGAAAAGTTTCTTTTTCATCTTCAGCTAAAGAGGCTTGTCTTATCTGAGCTTCCACCGGCGCGTATCTGTCAAATAATTGCATATATTTTTTGATAACGTCTACCATTTTTTCATCCTTTGCTGAACGAAGTGGACGCTCTTCGTCAAGTGTGTCTCTTTTATAAACTCGAATAAAACGAGCCACTGCACTACGCCATGTTAATCCATCTATCAACAAGCCATATTTTTCACAAAGAAATTCTCCATATTCTGCCAGTGTCATTGGTTTCATATTTGGCAATCGACGATAATATTTATCGCACCTAAAAATCTGCTTATATTCCGTTGTATTTCGCGAAAAATAATATAATTCATTATTAAAACAATAGCAAAAATTTATCGTATGTTCTCTTACATTTTCTTGAACATCTGTACATTTTTTTATGTAATCAGATCCTCCAAATACAAAATCTAAGATCATTAAAAATGTAGATTTCCCAATAGAATTTGACCCATTATCATCACCCAGTACAACATTAAGACCTGGATGAAATTGAATCGCCTCTCTTTTTTTCCCTTTTTCAATAAATTTGTCGCATTGAACTTCAACCAACATAATGAAGTGCCTCCTCTCGCAGTTCGATTTTATTCATAGCATAAAGACATTCTAATATTTCTACGAATTCTGTAATGTCTTTAATCTTAGTCTTTCGAACCTTTTCATACAATTCTGATGGGGACAAATCCTCTTTTTCCAGAATTGTTAGAATAACCGGAAATTTTGCAATAATACTTTCTTTATATGGAGTTACCTTACTCGGTATTTTCATCTATAAAACACCTCACAATTCTGAATAAAAAACGAAACAACAATCGTGCAGGCTAACCGCCCATTATTTCCCAATTTAGCTTTATTACGTATCCACTCTGATAAATGGTAAATCACCTCTTCTTGTGACATGCCTGATTTTTCAAGGTGTTGTGAAGTGACTTTTATTTCAGAAGCTATTAAATCAAAATCTGCATCTGACTCAGAAAACACTGATTCTATATATCTATAATATTTAAGAACTTGCACTTGGGTCTCTGTCTTTAAAATATAGTTTTCAGGTTCAAATTTTTCATCAATTCTCAGTGCGTCGTACGATAATGGAACAAGTACAGTTGGATCCGTGATTTCCCCCAATGCACGTAATACTATTCGAATATCTTCTTCTAATCGAATACTGTTTATTGTACTTTTTGCAGCATAATTTCTTGAAATAATTTTCTTTACTGCATAAAGCTGCTTGTATTCTTCAACCGTTGGCTCCAGTAAATAATTCTTTGCACATTCTTCGTCTAAAGCAATTAAATTCTCTGAAACATCTAATTTTGTAGGCTTTTCAGCTTCCATTTGAAAAGCCTTTGCAGTATCCACATCCAAATTTTCAGGGTAAATCTTTACTATTTTATACTTCTTTATTGCTCTTCCCTTAATCATGTCCACTAATTTTTTATGACATAGTGGACACTCATAATTTGCTTCCGCAAGCAAGGGCGCATCTTCATACTGTACTTCTGCATTAATCTTTTTATTTGGTCTATTCACTGCATATAAAAACGTCATTGCCAAAAATTTTCCATCATCTTCCGCATCATACAGCGCAATCAACTTTTTCTTTTTTCTCTCTGGAATACTCGGATCTCCCTGAATAATCTCCGCTAGCTTTCCCAACGTATCATCCTTTAAATGTGGATTCATATCCGCAATAACTACATTTTCAAAATACGTAATAGTATCTTCTACGACTTCTGGTATTACCGAAGCCTGCTGAATCCCATCCGGGACAGGGTCTCTTCTGTTTACCAAATTACTGATTTTTTTCGCACTAAGATTATCTGTACGGTAACCATGTTCCCCTACATAGTCTTGATCATTAATTGCACTTAACAAAAAAACTCCGGCCGCTTCCTGCCCATCATGCGTCATCAATCCAGCTCTCAATGTTTGTATATAGGATGACAAATTCAATTCTTTCATTCTTTTGTGTCTCCCTTCACCCATTCTGGAAAAATACTGGCAAAACACTGGCAAAACACCGGCAAATACTTTTTCGCTGTTTTTTCTTAGAATAGAAGTGTGATTAGAGGAAATTTAGATGCCTCAAACTTACCTCATTTTATCATATGAATGCGTATATATCTATGCTTTTTAATCAAGTTTTAAGTTTTCGCATAAATTTCTTTTTGATTACACAGTCCAAAGCACGACATAAAACTACTCCATCACCAAGCAACTGCCGGACGCGGCGTCTTCTTAGAGTTGTGGCGTGATGAACCCTATAATCAGCATCAGGGGCTAAGAAGCCTGGTTGCTTATTTTACGGAACGGAGACGTGCCATGAATAAGACAATCGATGCTTATCTGAATTTCATATCGAAACCTTCGTTCCGCTTTCAGCGGGCACAGGAGGCCGCACGATATGGAAATCAATGTAAATGTACCGACAAATACTGATAATCAGCAGTCAACTAATAACAACCACAATTACGACAACCGTCGCAGTTACAACAATCTCCCTCTTCACAAAGGTGAGTGCCTCGTACCGATCCGTGTGGACTGGGAAATGGTCAAGCACTTCAATATGTGCCGAGACAATCTTGAGACCTGGCATATCGGACCTAATAAAGTCCTGGTAGCCTTTGCTCCAGTGGCAATTGAATCCAAAGCTGCTGCCATCAAGAATTTCTATCGCGATGTAAGAGAATATTTTGCATCCTTCCACACTGACAATGCACTTTCTTTGGATCGATTTCTGGAAGAGGCCGAATCAGAAGAAAGCAAAGGCTTCGAGCTTGCATCATCTGAGAATCTGGAGGAAAACGTGATGCTCCGCATAATCATCCGCGACCTGATCAAACAGGTACATAATATCAACCCGAAATATGGACGCATCCTGGATCTCATCTGCAAGGATTTCACAAAAGGCGAGATTCTTGAAGAACTGAGCCTGGGCAAATCTCAGGGATATACAGACATCAAAGCTGCACAGACACTCGCAAGAAAGCTTTATTTCGAAAATTAAAAAATTATGACTTAACCAAACAGCAGCGGTATCCTCATCTCGAAGATACCGCTGCCGATTTTTATATTATACGCACTTTCTCACTTCCAGCTGGAACTTATCATGTTCCTTGATACTTCTTACCGCCTGGTTCAGTGTATTCGCCTTTCCATGCTGATGATACGGACATTTGAAAAAGTGCTTATGAAATATAATAAGAGATTGCTCTTCCGGATATTCTGTACAGTGCAGATACCAATAATGACCGGTATTCCTGCTCTGAAGCGTGATATCCTTATTATCAAGCAAAATAATGTTAAAATACTCCGCATCAATCTTCTTAAGACTGATTTCATCAAACATCCGCATTCTCCTTTCCAAACCATGCAGCCAGTGCCTGCTCCACAATACTATCAACTGTATTTGGATCCATTCCCTCAAAATACTTCTCCACAATTCGTGCCGGAACCTTATAGCATTTCTTTTTTATCGTATTCTTGCTCAGATATCTTTTAATCTTTGCTTCTGTAAGGGAACCGGAATGACTGCGAAGATTTGCTACCATCTCCGATGTGATTTTCGTCTTCTCCTCATTCATCACACGAAAAACCATATCCTGCTCTTCTTCCGGAAGAAATGCCAGCTGCAAAGCAACCTTTGTATAAAGTGCTCCTCTGTCTACCATATCTTTAAATGGCTTGATGAGGTCATTCAGCTTCAGTAATCTCCCAACCGAGCTACCAGATAATTCATATTCCTTACCAATTGAATCTCTGGTTTTTAACTTGTGGTCACCGTGACCACAAGTTGTATCATCTAAAGTTTTTCCCTCTAATTTAGCAATTTCTTTTAAAATATCATTTCGCTTCCCTTGGCAAGCTCCTTTTTCGTATCTCGCCTTCAGTACTGCTGCCTTCTCTGATATCAGCAGATCGGAAAATGATCTCTGCATCAGATTTGTCTCAATAACATAAATATAAGCCTCTTCCTCTGACAGATCTATTTTCACGATTGCCGGTATTTCCTTCAATCCGACAAGCTTAGCTGCATTCATCCGATTATGTCCGGAAAGCATTTCATATCCGCCGTCAATCTCCTGCACAATTACCGGATTAAGAATTCCATGCTCCCTTATACTGGCAACCATATCTTCCAAACGTTCTCCCTCGTACAGATGAAATGGATGATCATGGAAAGGCCGGATTTTCTTTATCGGAAGCATCCGCAATCCGCCAGGTGCTGTTTTTTCCTCAATATCATCCATTAACAGGTCCACTGCGTCACCAAATACTTTTCTTCTATTATTAGCCTTCATAATCGATCAACTCCTTTGCAAATTTTCTATAAGCGATTCCTGCTGATGCCTTTTTACTGTACAAAGCAATTGGCATGGAATAATAAATGCTCTCTCCAACCTTTACGGTAGATGGAATCCTATTCTTAAATATCTTAATCTGTCCCTGGAAGCTTCCGGTCACTTCTTCGGTTAATACCTTACAGAGAGTCGTTCTTCCATCGCACATCGTAAGCAAAATACCGGCAATCGTCAATTTCGGATTGATGCGTTTCTTGATCTTACCGACTGTTCTCAGAAAATCCTGCAATCCCATCATTGCCAGAAGCTGCGGATTCACAGTAATGATCACCTCATCTGCTGCCGCCAACGCATTGACAGTAAGCATCCCAAGGGAAGGTGCCGTATCCACCAGCACATAATCATATCTGTCTCTGATTGGCGCCAATACCTCTGCCAGCATCCTCTCTGCTCCCATTTCTGTTCTAAGCTTCGCCTCCACAGCAGATAGATAAATAGAAGAAGGAATAAAATCCACTCCATCCTTGCTCTGAATATAATGCTCCAGCTCTTCCGGTTCCTCTTCCTCGATCTGTGCCATCAGCAGATGACCAATCGTATATTCCAGGTCCTTTGTATTCTCAATGCCATAACAGGTGCTTAGATTTGCCTGACTGTCGAGATCAATGGCAAGAACCTTCTTTCCCATACTGCAAAGAGAATATGCCAGATTCAGCGTGGTCGTGGTTTTACCCACGCCACCCTTCTGTGATCCGATTACAATAACCTTACTCATAATTACCGCTCCTCCTTCTCTGCCATATACTGTGCCTTTTTCTCAGCTACAAACTGCGCATACAGCTCTTCCTTTTCTCTTTGGAATCGCTTCTGCAGCTTCTTAGTTTCCTTTTCCATAAAATCAGCCTTCATCTGCTCCAGCTCCGCTCTTTCAGTATCCGGCGTAATCACCAGCTTCCCATTCTCACAGCTGACAGAAATATAATCTCCGATTGCAAATCCCATCTCTTCCAACCACTGGCCCTTCAGGATAATTGTTGGTGTCGCTTTATAATTTCTTCCATTCTGGGAATATACCTTCATACTTCTGTTTTTCTGATTCTTCATAAACTCCGTCTCCTTTTTAATTTGGAATTTTACATGGTCTCATGTACCATTTTGTGTTATACTCTTCTTAGATCTGCAACAACACATAGTCGGAGGAAATACCATGAGTGAAGAAAAAACCACCCATTCAAAGCTTTCAGAGGCTCGCAGACGAGCAAATAAGAAATACAATGATCGATTCGTTGAAATAAAAGTTCGTGTAACCCCAGAAAAACGTTCCATCATCAAGGAACACGCTGAAGCTATGGGAGAAAGTGCAACTGCCTTTATCAACCGAGCCATCGATGAAGCTATGAAACGGGATCTTTCCGAATAGCGACATATAGCGGTATATTCGCATTTCGCTTCCGGAAAACAAAAAAATCCGGTGACGTATGGATACAATTCCACACATCACCGGACGATTTTTATCCTCATAAATTTTCTCATGAGCAATCTCCAATGTGTACTTTTCTACATAAATAATATCATGTACAAGGCTTCCCATTTGATAATTTTTGTCTCATTTTTTACACATTTCAAATGGTCTAAACCTGGTCTAAACTCGACCTTTCCCCTTTGGCGAACAGCCGAAAAACCCAGTAAAATCAAGCGTTCCAAGCACTTCATCAAATCATTGCCAGTATATTGCCGTGGCAAATGAAAAGCACTCGTATCATATTTTAAAGTCCTCCTAATTTGCGTTAGTTTGCCCTGTTTTGCCGCGATTTGTCAGGTATGTAGTTGCCGCTGAGATTGTTAAAGCAATCACAGAATAAGCAAAACGGGGCAAAATGTGGCATATTGAGGCCGTCAAAAGTAGTAAAAACGTAGTAAGAATGGGGATGTGTTACTACTGTCCTATTTTAGCATAAATTCATTCTCTTTGATAGATATAGATAAGGCCACAAAAGACATCCTATCATAAGCAGAACATTCCTTTTTTATGATCTAAGACCAATAGTTTTCTCAAAATAGTCCAGAATAAATTTTCTGTTATATTTGTTTTCAACCTGGGCAGTGATAAAAATAGTAAGTTTATCCAGTGATCTTGTTAATGCCACATATAATCTATTCTTTGTTGTTGTATCATTGCTTTTTTCCCCAAACAAATACGCTGCTAAGTCCGTTGTTAATATAAAAAGGCAGTTACTTCCTTCTTGACCCTTTATGCTATCTATTGAACACACAATGATATTATCTGGTGTAGTTGTATCCGTTTCTTCTGGCAAAAGATTTATTATTGGTCCATATAGCTTTCTCAACGGCTCATTCTTAAATGTAACATTCATTGCTTTGGCTCTGTCATAAAAACGTTTATAGTTGTCTATTAATCGCTCCGCTAAATAATATGAACCACGCTTAAGAACCAGTTCCGTAACGGCAGGATGATTCACACGCATTGCCACTTCAATTTCTTCGCATATTGCCATCTTTATATCTCTGGCTTTCTCTTGGCCATGTGTTTCGTATATTCCCTGTTTTTTCGAGATATATACCAAGTCAAATTTTCCTTCTTGTATCAATTCGCTACAAGGCTTGTCATTTTCAAACCATATTGATATTGCACCAGTAGTTTTTTCAGATTGCTGTTGTTCCTGTTCAGCAACAATTTGATTTGATAACTTGAGATGCTTCTGAGGGCATCTATGGCAAACGTTCAAGTATTCAACAGAATCTAGATGCTGTTCCACAAGTTTTCTCAAACATTTATGACCTTTCAAGTCCTGCTTAGGATCGCCCATCAATATAATTTGAATGCTCATTTTATGTAAAGCTTCTATGATTTCCAGCATATCAGAGTCCATGTCTTGAGCCTCATCAACACAAATAGCTCCACAATAATTCTTGAATACAGATTTTATTATTTCCCTTTTATTCTTTATGGCTTTACGGTCATCTGATTTTTTCACTAAAACCCATTTTGCTCTTTCAGGAATAACAGTTTGGTGTAAAATATTTCTTTCTTCTAACCTTTTAATCTTTGCATTTTTATATGATGCTTTTTGCGGAAGCTCCGATGTCGATATCCGCTCATACTGTTTTCCATAAAGTAAATAATAATATGGCTTTATAAACTCTCGATACAAAAACGAATGAATGGTACTCACTATAATATTATTGGGAAGCTCACCATAATGCTCTTTTAACTTTCTCTCAATGCAAGCAACGGCATTATTTGTAAAAGTAATGCAGAAGATATTTAAATGGCTATCCACCTCTGATTGCAGATTCACTATCGTATCAGCCATAGCTGTTGTTTTTCCAGCTCCAGCACCAGCTATACTAATTTTCATGCTACATCACCTCTACCTGTTTACCCATAGTATCTAATTTTTTAGAAAATCAAGTACTTCTTGTATATGCTTAGGCATCTGAAATTCATGTAGCTCTCCCCTAGCAATGTCTTTACAAATAGTAAGCATGTCTGCTGCCTTTGCATCTCTCCAAGCCTGTTGCATCTGTTCGATACTCATACCTTTCCACCCAAATGTATCTCCGTACTTATTTTGTAAAACACTATAATTGTTTCCTGTTTTCACAATTTCCGGCTCAAGTGTATATTCTGATGTCGTTCTTACACAAATACTTTTTCCATCATCTAGTTTATCATGCTTATCCTTTGCTCCCTTTTGGTTATCATAATCCCGTATAATGCCCAATCTGTTTCCTGTACTATGATTTACTTTTTTCCATATCTCAATAATATCAATAAATCCTTTGTGAAATGAAAGTAATTCAATATCACTCAACTCGTGTCTAGAATCTATATATGCGCGGATTAACATTTCCTCTGAAATACCTTCAAATAAAATACATTTCTTGGAAAAAAGCAATTTAAATAAATCCAGATTAGGATTCTTAGCTAGATAGTCCCTTCCAGACTCATCTAATTCATCCATTAGTGAAAAGGCTTGTCCTTCGTGCATCACAACTACGTTTTTTAAGTCTAATTTATTTATAAACTCTGTACTGTGCGTTGAGTAAAATAACTGTGTAGAAGGATTTTTAGCAGTAAATACCTTTAAAAAACTTACCATAAGCCTAATATTATTTATACAAAGATGTGCTTCAGGTTCTTCAATTGTAAGAACATTTAATGCTATATCATTTTGCTTTCCTGCCAGTGAATTGATTAACACAAAAAGCAGTATAAGATTTCGATATCCCAATCCTTGTAAAGATAGCTCAGCGTCTGAATATCCGAGACGTATACTTGTCAATATAGTCTGCATAGGAGGCATATTGGGCATTATACTAATATGGGAGAAGAATTCTTTTGCTTCTTTCAAATCAGACTCATCTTGCCAATTGATTACCTGATCCATTTTGCTAATAGATCTAAGTTGTTCAAAAAAGTTATTATATTCTTTTTCAACTTTTAATTTGTCTCCATCTGTCAACCCCATTTGAAAAAGTTTTACAAGCGACTTTGACCCAATCCGTTCTCTTGTTCTAGAAAATTCATCTCTTTCAGCTTCAAGTGCAATATATTTATAAAGCTTTAACACATCATAAGAGACAGATCCTTTGCCGGGAACACCGACAGAATAAGAATAATATTCTGTTGGCAACAAGTTCATCTTTACAGTAGCAATAGATTTCTCATCCAATATTTCAGAAGTAAGCACACCTTTTACAGCACTATAAATGTTTTCTACTTTTGAGGGCTTATACTCATATCTTAATCCATACACTATTTGACCACCTTCAATAGAATAGCTTAAATCCTTTACAAAATAACCCTCTGTCTTTTCTGGTTCTAAATGTACTTCAACCGTAACAACTGGCATTCTTTTTATTAATTCTTCGCTACTTATTGTTCCTGCTGCTATAGGCTTCTGATTGTCCAAAATAAATTGATAGTATTCTTTCTTTGCATCATTATTTATGTCTGTCCAGGATAAGTTTTTCCCAGAGAAACCTGCCTCATCTGTTAAAAAAGGAAGCGTCACAGCACGCAGAAGATTACTTTTTCCACTATTATTTTCACCAATTAGAGCCACTGTATCACTTAAATGGATATCAATATTCCTCAAATTTCTATAGTTCTTTATAATCAGCCTGGAAATCTTCAAAGAGTCACCTCCATAGTTCGCTATTTCGCTATATTTTTATTTTCTTATTATAGCAGAAGGTTCTTGACCTTTCCACTGTGCTTTTAACTGTGTTATCGCAGAATATATGACTTTCGGGATGTAGGGAAAAATATCCGTGAGCATCTTCCTTGAATCACTCCGTCCTCAATGACAAGGATCTTTAAACGGCTGAAAAATTCATGGCCTGATGAGAAGATTCCAGGTTACTATAGATATCTGGTTACTGCTCTGGGCAAGGAAATCATAGCTGCCGGTTTAACCATAAAAAACCTGATCCTTGTTCCTACACTTACATCTTGAATTACTACAGGCAAAATTTTGCCATTTGCGTAGAAAATCATTTATAAGTGGCCTAATCGTACTCTTCACAATCTCTCATTATCTTATCAAAAATAGTTTCTTCAATTACTTGAATACATTCGTCAGTACTTTTTTTAATATCATTTCCCCAGAACCGAATCACGGTCCAACCAAGAAACAATAATTTCTTGTTAATTTCATCATCCCGCTCACGGTTCCTTGATATTTTGCTAATCCAAAATTCACTGTTATTGCTTTTTTCCAGTCTTGGCTTCAGCACTTCCCAATCCTTACCATGAAAGAATTCTCCATCACAGAAAATGGCAATCTTATATTTGGTCAGAACAATATCTGGCTTTCCTGGAAGCTTTTTATAATTTTTTCTATAACGATATCCTTTTTGCCACAATGCCTTTCTAAGCAACAATTCAATCTTTGTATCATTAGACTTGATATTCTGCATATTCTTACGGCGTTGCTCCGGAGTTAATACATCAGCCATAACTAATCCTTCTTCTCAAAGGTATTATCCTTAATATAATTTGCGATAGTCGGATTATCTTTCATCATACCCAAAAGCATCTGATGATATTTAACAGTTCGATTCTCCATCGAGTTAATTCTTCTAGCATCAAATATTTCCACTTCAGTTCTGGTTGGTAAAATTATTCCAACATTATTAGCATTTAGCATCATACTATATGCAAGAAGTTGAAGTCTATCATCTCTTGAATTACCATTCGTATAATCTTTATACTTAACATCCAAAACAACCGTTTCACCATTTTCCTGATTGGTTAGAATTATATCCGGTTTAATTGAGCCCGAAATATACTTTCCAGGATTTCTTAATCCTTCTTCTAAAAAAACATCCGTTTTATCATCAAACTTTTCCAACTTTATACCAGTAGTATTTTTACTCTTGTAAGAGGAAATCCCATTTTTCTTAAGATATGCTCTGACATATACTTCAAAAAGTTTTTCCATTGATATTGCATATGGAACAATATAACCAGTAGTATTTATTTCACCATTAGATTCGATTGATATATCATCCAAAATCATTCTAGCCATTGCAATTACTGGTTTATAGTATGCATAACATCCAGAAAATTTTAAACCATTGCATGCATTCCCACTACAACTGATGTCAGAGATATGCCTTAGAGCATTTGAACAGTATGAAATCATACTGGAATAAAGATTTTTATCTTTACTTGAATCTCTAAAATACTCAATAACAAATCGTTTAGCTTTCTTCAACGCTACTTTTAAAATCTGATTTTCAATAATATCATCGGAAAAATGTAAATACTGACAGTAAAATCTGTCATTACGACCATGCATAGTATTGATCCTGATATTTTTCTCAATAACAATTTTTCCCTTTACTTTACCTGTAAGATTTTCCTCTTCTTTCAACATTCTTCCCATAAGAGGTCTCTTACACAATAATCGAAGTAATGAAAGAAATGCTGTAACTGTAATAATACTATTCTCTTCCGATATGGCATCATCTACTTTTAATGGCTTTTCATTTTCAAAAAAGTAGAAAATTTCATTTCGTTCAATCGCCTCAATGTCCTTTTCCTTATGTCTGTTACTTACTGTTTGTGGTGCCATATAACGATCAAATTCATCATCATCCCGTATATAGTTTAGTAATTCAACAACTGTTACATTGAACCTTGGAACAACTTTTATAAGCAATTCATTTCCTTCATCATCATACAGATTTTCGTCATCGACAGATTTTATCCTGGAGATTCCAACCAAATTCGAAGAGTAAAGATTATTTCGGTAATAATGAATCCCAAGATTTATTCTTGATTCACTGTATGTAACATAAATTCTCTCAATATCCTCTTCCTTAATATAGTCAGTAAAACCATCCATCCTGGTGTTATCAGTTATAAGGTATATTCGTTTTCCGTCTTTTGGATCTTGCCATCCATTCATATAGCCACCCACCTATACTATAAGATCATTAAATATCTTTTCGATATCCTCCCTCTGTGATGTCATATTGTTGTGGTCAAGCTTTTTTGTAACACTACGACCTAATTTCCACTACAGGAGTTATACACTCCCGTAGCGTGCCTCATAAGGCGTTTTGTAGTTATTATAAGAATGCGGTCGTACATGATTATATTGTACATACGCAAATTCTTCGATTGCTGTGTAAAGTTCTTCCTCTGTACGATAATAATGCTGGTAAATAAGATCATTTTTCAATGTATTAAAATATCTTTCCATAGGAGCATTATCATATGGATATCCAGCCTTACTCATACTTTGAGTGATGCCAAGCTCCTCACAAAATTCAGTGAACTCTTTTGATGTGTACTGGCTTCCTTGATCCGAATGCACGAGAAGCTTGCTCAAGTCAATTCCTGGTTGAGAATGAATTGCTTTTTCCAACGTTCTTTTCGCTAAATCAGCGGTTATATTTCTGTCCGTTATACTTGCAATAACGCTTCGGTCATGTAGATCTATAATCGTGCAATTATAACGCTTGCTGCCATCCGTCAGGAAAAGATAAGTAAAATCTGTACACCACTTGTGATTGATTTCATCTGCTCGAAAATTCTGATTCAGTTTGTTCTCGTATACTTTGTGAGCGACGCCATGTTCATATGTTGTTTTCTTTTTTCTTGAAATTGAAAACAACTGCATTTCAGTATTCATATATTTGTGAACTGTTAAGCGGCTAATATCGTATCCTTTACGAATAAGATAGGCATGTATAGTTCTGTATCCATCAACTCCGCCATGAGAATGATAGATTTCTCGAATGGAATCTTTGATCTCATCTTTCTGTTGATGATAATCAGCTTTTCGATTTTTTAGATAATTGTAATAAGCATTTGGACAGATGTTAAACTTTCTAAGAAGCCATCTGAGTCCAAAGTCTTTGTTGTATTTCTGAATGAATCGATAAGCCTCTAATCGATTTCTATAATGGTATCGTAATTCCAGCATTTTTGTTGCGCACTTCATAAAGCTCATCGGCCACAATATACTGAA
>OGRS01000684.1_pt1 | contig 28501 bp, 30 predicted proteins | sample 1553561 | NCBI WGS metagenome assembly OGRS01 (sample SAMEA2580103, study PRJEB22360) | human gut metagenome | biome: human gut; feature: human-associated habitat; material: faeces | place: Denmark | collected 2008/2010
ATGGAGCCGGGAAGTCCACGACATTTAAAGCGGCTCTGGGACTGATCCATACAGATGGAGGGAACATTGAGATGCTGGGAAAGCCGGAGAGAGAGCTGAAAGAAAGTGACAGACAGCAATTGGGAGTCGTACTTTCTGATGCAGGTTTCAGTGAGTATCTGCAGGTAAAAGATGTGATCGCTGTAATGAAGTCCATGTATCCGAATTTTGAAAAGGACTGTTTTATTTCCAGATGTGAGCAGTTTCAAATTCCTCTGGATAAGAAGATCAAAGAGTTTTCCACCGGAATGAAGGCAAAACTTAAGGTACTTCTTGCATTATCTCATGATGCGAAGTTCCTGATCATGGATGTAAACTGGTGTAACAAGATAGCCTGTATATAGAGTGTATACAGTTGATGTGGAAGAGAATATAGGTACTGTATGCACAGATAATGAAAAAATATGTATATGTAGTAGGGGAATATTGAATGGTTAATATAGATAGTAAAAATAATATAGATGGAAAGAAAAAGAACTGGTTTATATCCGATAAGAATATAGACTAGTTCTTTTTTTAGAGATTATTATATACACACAGGGAGTAGGTGAATGTCGAATTACAGCAGCCCGTCAAAGAATGCATTGATATCGGTATGAAAGATCTTTGCCAGAGCGACTAACTCAGACACTTTGATGTTCATGCGGTTTGTTTCCAGTTTGGCATAAGTGCTTTTAGATATGACAATACCCATGAGATTCAATTTTGCAATGATCTGGTCTTGCGTTAGATTATTTTTGTATCTGAGAGATTGAATATTTTTACCGATATCCATATCTGGTCTGATTTTCTGCATAATACGTTCTCCTTAAAAAATGAAAGTTTCGTTATTTGGAAACATATATATTGATTCTAATGAGTTAAAATTTTATAATGTTTCGTAATAAAGAATTATTTCTGAAAGGAGACAATCTATGAGCGAAAGTGAGAAAGAAAAAAAGATTTTCTTGAGTTACTGTGGCAGCAGGGATCAGGAATTATTGACGGGCAGAAAAAAGATGACATTGGGGGATATGGAGAGGTTTTCATTTCTAACAGAATTCTTTGGCTTGGAAAGTTATGGATTAAATTTATGGAAAGAGTTTGGCAATGATGTGGAAGAACCATTGGATGCACTGATCAAGTTATTAGATGAATGGGAATACGAAAACGATACGTGGATCGATGATGATGGAAGATTAGAAAGATGGCTGGTTGAATTTCAAAAGCATGCGCCAACGAAAGAGAAAAGAGAGAAGCTCCGAAAAATGATTGATTTAAAATATAAGAAGAGAGGATTACCATATCCAACAGAGGCAGACTTCGATTAAGGGGTCTGCTTTTCTTTCGCTATTTTTGAAGGAGGTGATGCAGGTGGAGGTAAGTATCCATGAACTTTTAGCGGCAGCAAGGGAGGCGGTGAAATCAGATTATATCAAAGGCGAAAGCATTTTATGTGAAACCAGATATCATCCGGATACCCAGTACATGGTAGAAATAGAGATGTTAAAAACAGATAACACGCTGGGGGAAAAAGGAGCTTATATCCGGAAATTTTTGACGGAAGATGAGTATTCCTCCATGCTACAAAAGCAGGAAGAACATCTCATAAAAATAAAAAGACAGGCCATTGTTCAAAAAGGAACATTGCGATATATCCCTCTCCCGGACAGGCTGGACAGCCGCCGGAAGAGGGATATTTTTTAACCGGCTGGGAAAGAACAGGGAGTGTTCCTCAAGCAGCAGAGGTATGAGAACTCCAGAGTTTCCGCAGGTTTTGGGGTGTGGAAACTTAGAAAAGTGTTCAAAACAGGCACTTTTGCAACGATCCGTTGCAGCAGAAAAAGGGTTCTTGGATTTATGCCAGACGAAAAAATGAAAGAAGGGTGTGATTGTGATGATAGTAGGAATTGATCATGGGTATTATGCGATCAAGACAAAACATGTGTCTTTTCCAAGTGGCATTATCGAGTATGATTATGAGCCGTATACGATGCAGAATGTTCTGCAGTATCGGGGAAGGTATTATGTCTGCGGTACAGGGAGGCAGATGCTGGTAAAAAATAAAACGTCCAATGATAATTATTATCTGCTGACGTTGGCTGCGATTGCAGAAGAAATCAAGCATCGGAAAGCGGAGCGAAAGACGGAAGTCATTCTGGCTGTTGGACTGCCTTTGTCCAGCTTTGGAAGGGAGAAACAGGGATTTCGGGAGTATCTGTTGCGGAAAGAACAGCCAGTGAGCTTTTTATATGAAAGTGAATGGTATGAAATACAGATCAAAGATGTGAAACTGTTCCCACAGGGGTACTCTGCCCTGGCTCTGCATCCAGAGTACCTGAAGAATGAACCGTCTGTTCTTCTGGTGGATGTTGGTGGTTGGACGGTTGATCTGATGAGATTGGATAATGGTGTTCCGAATGCGGCAACCTGCAGGAGTCTGGAACTGGGTGTGATCCGGTGTATTGATGAGACGGCAGAACAGGTGAGGAGAAATACCGGACTGTCTGTAACGGAAACACAGATCGAACGTGTACTTCGTGGGGAAACCTGCAGCATGGCAGAAGATGCAAGAGTTGTCATACAGGAAAACGGACGGAAATACATCGAAAGAATCTTGTCTGCGGTAACGGAATCCGGGTTTGATCTCAGGGCGGTGCCGAGCGTATTTATGGGTGGAGGTTCTGCGATTTTAAAACGCCACGTGACCGCACAGGACGCGATTTGCCGCCCTGTTTTTATCGAGGACGTCCATGCGAACGCTGCCGGGTATGAACGGATTGTAGAGCAGATGTGGGCGAAATGACACGTCCGGTATATTCGTTCCGTCCAAACCTGAAAAATCCGGAACACCAGAAAGCATGGGAGAAATTCCAGAGCGTTCCGGAAGGACAGAAAAACCAGTACCTTGTTCAGGCGATTCTGGAAAAAGAGGACCGGAAGTGGATGGAAGAGGTCATCCAAAAGACGATCAAAGAAAGTGTTCGGGAATTAAACATTTGTGGCGGTGCGGAACAAAATGGAACAAATCCACTGGCTGAGGATATCCCGGATCAGATGATGGATTTCCTATCTCAGATGGAAAATATGTAAAGGGGGTGAGGCCTATGATTGTGCGATACATACATTGTTGGATCTGCTAGGGGCAGGAGCAAAACAGCATCGATATCTTTGGTAGGTATTGTGAATAGCTTTCCATGCATCTTTGGAGTATGTTGTGTGTAGCGAAACGGAAAGGAGAAACGCTATGACAGAGATGAAGAACATATGCGGAAAGATCCCGAAGGACTTACACGAAAAAGTAAGAGAAGAGATTGAACTGACAGAAAGCAGCACACAGAAATTTATACAGCAGGTCATCGAAGAACATTTTGAAAGACTTGCAGGAAAAGGAGAAATGAGCATGGGAACAGCAAGAACAATCGCAGTACAGGTATCAGAGGAATTATTCCAGAGATTAAAAACAGTCATCGCAAAAAAAGGCATGAAACAGAAAGACTTCTTAATTCAGATCATCGAAGAGGCACTGGAAAAGGCAGAAGCCGAATGGCAGAACAAAGACAGCATGGAAGAAACGGAACCTGCAACCGAAGAATCTGGAACAGAAGAGGCTCAACCGGGCGAGGAAACCGAATCGGAAAGAGAAAGTGAACCGGACGAGGAAACCGAACTGAAAGAAGAAAGCGAACCGGACGAGGAAACTCAACCGGAAGAAGAAACCAAAGCAGAAGAACCAACAGAATGGTAACAAACAGACCCAGAGAAACCAACAGGCGGTATGAGAAAAATCATGCCGCCTGTTTTTATCAGCAAAGGAGGTTGATAACCGCAACCATTCAATTTTTTGATCTCTTTAGCGGAATCGGCGGATTCCGAGAAGGCTTAAGACGTGCAGGGGGATTTACCTGTGTCGGACACTGTGAGGTGGATACTTATGCGGATAAGAACTACCGATTGCTGTTTGACACAGAAGGGGAGTGGTATTGTAGTGATGCACGAACAATTGAACCAGAACGAATGCCGGATTTTGATCTGCTCTGTGCAGGATTTCCTTGCCAGGCATTCTCTATCGCCGGAAAGCGGGAAGGATTTGCAGATGCAAGAGGAACCCTCTTTTTCGAGATTGCCCGGCTTCTCAAAGCTAAAAGACCCCAGTATTTTATCCTTGAAAATGTTCCCGGTCTGCTTTCGCATGACAAGGGGCGGACATTTTGCACCATCCTCAGTACGCTTTCGCAACTGGGGTACCATGTCGAATGGAAAGTGCTTAACAGCAAGGATTTCGGAGTCCCCCAAGCAAGGAAACGGGTGTATATTGTCGGATATCTTGATTTCAGATGTGCCGGAAAAATATTACCTGAACCAGAAACAAATGGAGCAGCTCTTGTTCAAATCCGGGCAGGAAGTCAGGGGAAAAGAGTCTACAGTCCCAAAGGACTAAGCTGTACCCTGACATCACAGGCAGGTGGAATGGGCGGCAAGACAGGATTATATGATGTAGGTGTTCCAATCAAAGAGAATACAAAACTCGGCTACAAACTTGCAAGAGAAGGGGACAGCATCGATCTGGGCTATGCGAATCTCAACAGCAGGAGAGGAAGAGTCGGACACCAGATTGCACATACCCTGACAACAGGTGTTCAACAGGGAACGCTGCACTTTGTCGATCTTTCACCGCCGCCGGTGGTAACGGAAGAATGCAGAAGCCTGAACACCAGACAATGCGGTGTCCACAAATATAAAGGAGAATGTTCCGGTGTATTAGCAGAGGATGGAGCAAGAGCAGTCTTAACACCAGCAAAAGAAAATGTCCGGCAGAATGGCAGACGCATGAAGGAACCGGAAGAACCAATGTTCACGATTACTGCAACAGATCGTCATGGCATCTTGTATCACGGAAGAATACGCAGACTGGTTCCAAGAGAGTGTCTGCGTCTGCAGGGATATTATGACTGGCAGATTGATAAGATCATAGACTGCACATCGGATGCACAGCTATATAAACAGGCTGGGAACGGGGTAACTGTTACGGTGATCGAAGCAATCGGAGCATTACTGCGAAAGGCAGATGCAGAGCGAAAAGAACTGGAACTGTCTGAGAAAGGATAGTGTCGGTGATGATTGGAATTCAGGATCAGTACTTTGGTACGGAAATCGAGATGACAGGAATCACCAGACAACGGGCTGCAGAAGTTGTAGCAGAACTGTTCGGGACAGAAGCCGTTCATGAAGGTGCGTATTACGGAATATGGTCAGCGAGAGATCGGGAAGGAAAAAAGTGGAAGTTCATGTCTGACGGAAGCATTGATACACAAAGAAAATCAGGTGGTCGAATCGTATCAGCAGATAGAGAATATTCAACAGAGATGGTATCACCGAAATTATCCTATGATGAGATGGGGAAATTACAGGAAGTTGTACGCTGTCTGCGAAGACATGGAGGTTTTGTCAATGAGTCCTGTGGTCAGCATGTTCATGTAGATGCGGCGAACCATACACCGCAGAGTCTGAAAAATGCGCTGACCATTATGTACGCAAAGGAAGATATCCTGTTCAAAGCACTGAAAGTGCAGGAAAGAAGAGAGTACAGCTATTGTCAGAAGGTGCGTCCGGAGGTATTGGAAAAAATCCGAAAAATGCCAAACAAATCCATTACGATGGACCGGGTAAGAAATGTCTGGTATGGAGGCAGGGATGGAAGTCATAATCATTATGACAGTACCCGGTATTATGCGTTAAACCTCCATGCTGTATTTTCCAAAGGGACATTGGAGTGGCGCTGTTTTGAAAGTACCCTTCATGCAGGAAAAGTGAGGGCAAACATTACACTGGCACTTGCGATTTCCGCACAGGCGATCAATCAGAGATCCACCCAGATGAAAAAGACACCGATCTCAGAAAACCCGGCGTTTACATTCCGAACGTTTTTGTTGCGGCTCGGATTAATCGGAGAAGAATATAAGAATGTGCGGAAACATCTGCTGGCAAATCTGGAAGGTGATCTGGCATGGAGATATGACAAAAGCACGTATGAGTGTCTGAAGAAAAAGCAAAGGACGGATGACGTCAGATCGAGGTGAGAAAAATAGAAGAGAGATATTATTTTGCATATGGCAGTAACATGAACCTGGGGCAGATGAGATTCCGCTGTCCGGATGCGGAAGTGGTTGGAAATGTCCGGCTGGAAGATTACCGGCTGGCATTTCGTGGCAGAGCTCCGGGAAATGGCGTTGCAACTGTGCTTCCGGAAAAAGGAAGCTGTGTGGATGGAGTTTTATGGAGGATCACAGAAGCTTGTGAAAAGAATCTGGATTTTTATGAAGGATTTCCAAATTTTTATGGGAAAGAAACCATTCAGGTAAAGGATCAGGCTGGAGCTTTAAGGGAAGTATTCGTATACACGATGAACTCCCCTCATAAGGATGTTCCGGCAAGACCATCGAAATTTTATCTGGATGGAATTCTGGAAGGATGTCTGGAAAATGATTTGCCGACAAAGGCAGTGATGGATGCAGTAAAACGCACCAGACAGGAAATGAAAAAAGCAGAAAAGCAATATACAAGATAAATGTTACCGCAGAGGGAGAACCTTCTGCGGTATTTTACTGAACAATGTATTTATTATCAGAAAGGAAACACACATGAAGGTGAAGAATTTAAAAACCAGAATCGCAGCCTTTGGACTGGCTGTCCTGATGGGCGTCAGTACCTTAAGCAGTGCCAATGCGTTCGCTGCCGAGCAGACGGATGTGGGGCAGGAGGTACAGGCATCCGAACAGGCGGTTACGAGTCAGAAAGAACAGGCAGTTACGGCAGACGATATTACGAAAGAGATTTCGGATGAAACATTTGCAGTGGAAACCAGTATGGAAGGAATCCATTATGATGCAGAAAAAGAGGATGTTACGCTTATCAGCATCCAAGATGAAAAGGGTGGGGAATACCATCCGGACAAAGCCGGAACTTACATTGCCTCTTACATGGTTGTACCAAAGGATCAGAGTGACAGCTATACCATCAGCCGAAAGGTGATCCTGACGGATACGGAAGGTCAGGCACATGCACAGGACAATGGTGGAGAAAAGCAAAAATCAGATACAAAATCTGAAGATGATTCGGACTCGCCTGTGCAGAACTATACCGATGTAGAGATCGAGGCATCCGGGGAAGATGCATCTGCACAGGCAGTTAAAGAACTGAAAGAGGACATCGAAGAGGGAAATGTGATGGTATTGTCTGCGGCTGAAAGAGCTACAAGCAGCGGTTCCACAGTTACATTGACAAAGGGGCGAACCATTTATTATCCAAGCTATATTGGAAATTATCTTACTTGCCTGTTCACAGTCAATGGAAAGATTGCATACTGTCTCCAGTCCCAGAAAGCATCCCCACCGAGTGGAAGTTATGTAGCACAGGTACTGGACAGCAATAAAAATTTGCAGAAAGTTCTTTATTATGGTTATGGCGGGGCAGGAGATCTGACAGGAAGTTATCTGGCTGGAAAAACGGAAGATGAAAAGTATGTGTATACACACATTGCAGCCAGCTACGCTTATGCAGGAGAAGCCGGATTTACCGGATGTAATTATAATGACCTTGTAAATGCAGGGGTGATCGCATATATCAATTACCTGTTCGGACAGGAAGAACCGCCAAAAGGGGAACTGAGCCTTTCCAGTACGAAACTGAATGCAGTAAGAGATGGAAATCTTCAGAAAACACCGAATATCACATTGTCCGGAGATCACAGAAATTATGTGACATTGAGTGTGCCGGAAAATGTGACTGCACATAATCTTTCTAAAGGAACAAGTGTGACAAATGGAAAGATCCAGATTTATGGCGGCGATACCTTTTATCTGTCGACAGATCTGTTGCTGACAGGCAGTTATGCTTCCGGCAACTTATACGGTTCTGTCGGAAAGACATGGAGAACGCTGGTACTGACGACCGGAGATTCCAAACAGGATATCGGTGTATTCGAAAGCGAAACAGCAGCTCCGGTAAGCTTCAGCGTACAGTGGCTGAACATGACACGTATTGAGTTGACGAAGAAAGATATCAATACACAGAACCCACTATCTGGAGCAGTTTACGGTATTTACACCGATAAGAAGTGCGAAAATCTGCTGATGACGATGACTGCAACCGGAACAGACGGAAAAGCAGTCAGTGATTATTTTGATGCCGCACTTAAAACTGTGTATGTAAAAGAGGTTACTGCTCCGACAGGGTACAAACTGAATACAGAAGTATATAAAGTAGATGTTGCAGCCGGAAAGACATTGACTGTAACAGCAACCGATGAGAGAGTCACCGGAAGGGTAAAAATCGCAAAGATCGATAAAGAAACACTTGCATTTAAGGCACAGGGGGACAGTGTTCTTCGTGGTGCGGTGTATGGTCTGTATGCCAAAGAGGACATCGTGCATCCGGATGGAACAACAGGAGTTCTGTATAAACAGGACAGCCTGATCGCGCAGGGAGTCATCGGTGATGATGGAACACTGGAGTTCTCAGAATTATATCTTGGAGAAATGTATGTAAAAGAGATCACTCCGCCGGAAGGATATACACTGGATACTACAAGATATGAGGTATCCGTAACCTATGAGGGACAAGATGTTGCAGAAGTGACAAGAGACCTTACGGTAAAAGAACAGGTGAAAAAACAGGCATTCCAGTTGATCAAGATCAGTGAAGATGGAGAGCAGACAGAAACAGACCTGGTCGCAGGCGCAGGATTTCAGGTATATCTGATCAGCAGCCTGTCACAGGTGAAAAATGGAAAGCTGAAACCGGCCAATGGAGAAAGCTACACGGCAAGTGATTTTAAAAATTATGATTTCAGTAACGAGCAGGTGGCAGTCACCTATGAGAATGGAACAGCTGTACCAGTGCCGGAACTGATCACGGATACCAAAGGATATGCAGTCAGCCCGGAACTGCCTTATGGAAGTTATGTCGTAGTAGAAAGCACGACACCGGAGAATCTGAAGACCATCGATCCATTTGTGGTAAATGTGGAAGATGACAACAGAGAACCTATGCAGTGGCGAGTGTTTGATGACCGTCCGTTTGAGTTCCTGTTAAAAATCGTGAAGAAAGATGCACAGACTGGAAATACGGTTTTAAAGGCAGGGGCATCTTATAAGATTTACGATGTGACAAATAAGAAATATGTGGAACAGGTTGTTCAGTATCCGAAGAAAGAAAAGATCAGTGTATTCGAAACAAACGAGGAAGGATATCTGATCACACCGCAGGAACTGAAGTGCTCTACCTACCGAATCGAAGAAGTGAAAGCACCGGAAGGATTTGTAAGACAGGGAAGCGAAGAGTCCCTGTATGATGGAACAACGATTATTTCACCATTAGAGCAGACTACAAAAGGAACATATAAAGAAAATCCACAGAGCGGTATTGTAATTACAGTATCCTCAAACACTGCACATCAGATTGATCCAGATACAGGAGCAGCGATTGTAGAGGTAGAACAGAAAAACGATGAACAGGTGGGAAGCCTGCTCCTGACGAAAAAAGGAGAACAGCTTACCGAAGTAACCGGAGATTCTGTTCTGGAAAAAGTAAAGACGCTTGTGTCAAAGGTAAAAAATGCGGTATCCGGGAAAGAAGAAACAGGTATCTATAAAGATTTTAAATATGAAGAAACCGGAGTAGAAGGTGCCCAGTTTGAAGTATACGCCAAAGATACCATTTATTCACCGGACGGAGCAAAGGACGAAGAAGGAAATCCAGTTGTCCGTTATGAGAAAGATGACCTGGTAGCCAAACTGACTACAGATGAAAATGGAACAGCAGTTATCTACAATCTGCCACTGGGAACGTATTATCTGAAAGAGGTTGTAGCAGGAGAGAATTTTGTCCTGAATACAGAACAGAAAGAATTTACCCTGACAGCAGAGGATGATACACAGGCAGTCGTTTATGAAGGCGTTACCTATAAAAATGAAAGACAGAAAGTTTCCGTATCGGTAGAAAAGAAGGATTCTGTCACAGGAGAAAAGCTGGAAGGTGTTATTTTTGGACTGTATGCTGCGGAAGATATTCTTTCTAATCAGGGAGAGGTTCTCGTAGAGAAAGATACCCTGCTGGAAAAGAAAGCAACAGATACAAAGGGAACACTTACTTTCGACAGTGATCTTCCACATGGAAAATACTATGTCAAAGAGGAAGTCAGAAAAGCCGGATATCTTCCAAATGAAGAAGTATGGAATGTAGATGCAACCTATGAAAATCAGAATCTTGCAAAGATTGAACTGAACAAAGAAGTTGAGAATCAGCCGACAGAAACACGTATTACCAAAACAGATGCAACAACCGGAAATGAGCTGGAAGGAGCAAAACTGCAGGTCATTGATAAAGACGGAACTGTTTTGGAAGAGTGGATCAGTACGAAGGAAGAACATGTCATTTACGGACTGCCGGAAGGAAGTTATACCTTACATGAAGAACTGGCTCCTTATGAAGATGGTTATGTGTCTGCCAGCGATGTGACGTTTGAAGTCAAAGAAGATGGCAGTGTGACAAAGGTTGAGATGAAAGATGAATATTCCAAAGTGGAAATTTCAAAAACAGACCTAACAACCGGAAAAGAACTGGAAGGGGCAAAGCTTCAGATCATCCGCAAAGACGGAACTGTTTTGGAAGAGTGGATTACGGATGGAAAGCCACATTCCGTTGCAAAGCTCCCGGTCAATGAAGAACTTACTCTGCGTGAGATCACAGCGCCGGATGGTTACGAGATTGCGGAAGATGTTACATTCACATTGAAAGATACAATGGAAGTCCAGAAAGTAGAAATGAAAGATGCCAGAACACCGGAGAAAACAACAGAAAAAACAAATGCACCAAAAACAGGTGATAACCAGAAAGTATGGCCGTTTGTTCTGCTTGCACTGGCATCTGCCGGAACAGCTACAGGAGTGACTGTATACCGCAGAAAGAAGTCAAAAATGACAGACAACAAAGAAGAAACAGAAGTAAAATAAAATAAAAATTACAGGATAAACCAATCTGACAGGGCAGGAGATGTTCATAAGGCAGCGCCTGCCCTGTCTGTAGATAAGGAGAAGAAAGATGAGACGTTTTTATACAGCAGAATCAGTAACAGAAGGACACCCGGATAAAGTATGCGATCAGATAGCAGATGCAATCTTAGATGAATGTCTGCGTTACGATCCATCTTCGAGAGTGGCGTGTGAAGTCCTTGCTACAAGAGGAAATGTGTTTGTAGCAGGAGAAATCACCAGCGGATATGAACCACCAGTGTTTGATGTGATCCGAAAAGTTTTAGAAGAGTGTGGATATTGTACAGATGGGATAGAAATGGATACGTTTGTACACCAGCAGAGTCCAGATATTGCGAAAGCAGTGAGTGTGTCGAAAGAATTTCGGGATAATATCGGCGCAAAATTAAGAGATAGAAGCAGGGGAGCTGGAGATCAGGGTGTTATGGTCGGATATGCGTGTGATGATACTCCGCAGCTTATGCCAATGCCGACTGTTCTGGCACACCGGATCACACGTGAACTTTCGGCTTGCAGAAGAAGCGGATATATCAAAGATATCTTTTCGGATGGAAAAGCACAGGTAACCGTAGAATATGAAGATGGAAAACCAGTGAGACTGGAAAGTGTTGTTGTTTCCTGCCAGCATGGTGCAGAAAAGAACCTGAAGAAGTTAGATGCCGAGATCAGAGAGAAAGTGCTTCGCTCAGCACTCAGATTACTGCCGCCGGATGAGGATACGAAGATTCTGATCAATCCGTCAGGAAAATTTGTGTGCGGAGGATTTGATGCAGATACCGGACTGACCGGAAGAAAGCTGATGGTGGATACTTATGGCAGTATGGTTCCGCATGGCGGCGGTGCATTTTCGGGAAAAGACTGTTCGAAAGTAGACCGTTCGGCAGCTTATATGGCAAGGTATATCGCCAAAAATATAGTAGCTGCTGAGTTTGCAAGCAAGTGTCAGGTGTCTTTGGCTTATGCAATCGGAGTAGCAGAGCCGGTTATGATTGAGGTAGACACCTTTGGTACAGGAAAAGTGTGTGCGGATGATTGTCTGGCGGCAGCAATCCCACTGGTGTTTGGAGTGACACCCGTTCAGATCATGGAATCCCTTCGACTGAATCGTCCGATTTTCCGTCAGACGGCAGTTTTTGGTCATTTTGGAAGAAAGGAGTTTCCTTGGGAGCGGACGGATAAGGTACTGGCTCTTCAGGACGCAATTCTGTAATGCCCTGGGTAACGGAAGAAGAGATTCAGGCAGCAAAAAATATGACTGCGTATGAGTATTTGCGAACGCATCAGGCACAGCGACTGCAAAAGACAAGGACCAGAAATGAATGGCAGTTGACGGATCATGACAGTTTTAAAATCAATGAACTGTCCAGCAAATGGCATTGGAAATCTAGAGATATCGGTGGCGTGTCCGCACTGCGGTTCCTGATTGAAGTAGATGGAATGAAATTTACAGATGCCGTAAAACTGTTGTGCGAAGAGAGTCCGTCTTTTATTCCGACACAGGCTGTGGAAAGGGAAAAACTGCCATTTAAGTTGCCGGAGAGGTATTGTAATTGCAGACGAATCAGGGCTTATTTAAACCACAGAGGAATCAGCGATGAAGTGATCACATATTGTATTTCACATGAAATCCTTTATGAAAGTGTCCCGTACCATAACGCTGTTTTTGTTGGGAAAGATGAATCCAGAAAAGCAAGATATGCATTCCTGCGAGGAATCTATGAAAAAAACGGGAAGGGATTCAAGATGGAGCAGACCGGGAGTGAAAAAAAGTACAGCTTTTGCATTCCACCTGAAAGAGAAACAAAGCGAGTTGCCGTATATGAAGCGTGTATTGATGCATTGGCACACATGACACTGGAAGAGGGAAATAGGGATAAATATCGTCTTTCCCTTGGGGGAATCGCTGCTCCGAAAGAAAACGCACAGATACAGAGTGAACGTTTTAAAAAGCCGCCGGACGCACTGGAAGAATTTCTGAAGAATCATCCGGAAATCAAAGAAATTGAAATCTGTACCGATAATGACTTTGCAGGGAGATGGGCGAAAGAACAGATGAAAAAGCATTACGAGGGAACGTATCAGATTATTTGCAATCTGCCGGAAAAAGAAGGGGCAGATTATGCAGACCTTGCGAAAGAAAAAAAGCAGGCAAATAAATGCAGGGACAGACCATTAGAAAGAAGGTGATAGAGAATGGAAGAAAAAGGAACGATACACATACATCTGTTGACAGAGCTGACTGGAAATCTTTATTCAGAAGAATCCGAATGGGAAGAAGATTGGTCGGAGAGTGATGAATATGGAATGCCGTTAGATGGAACAGAACTTGCCGATTATGAAGAAGTCATCCGAGAAGAACTGAAACGCTATGGGGAAGATGATCTCATGCAGTATTTTGATGGAAGTGAGTCCATTCAGGGAAAGATACAAAGTGCAGTTGTTACGATAGAAAACAAAGACGGAATCCTGTACGGATGTACCAAACTGGAATTAAATGAACTTTTAAGTCAGGAAGAACTACAGGAATTCACTGAATACATTACAGGACAGTACAGTGACGGTTGGGGTGAAGGATTTGAGCAGAGGGATATCAAGGTAGATGGAGGAACGCTGAATGTGCATTTTTGGCATCCTGATATAGAACAGCCGAAAATGTATGAGAAGAAAACAGAGCAGATTCCGACAAAGCCTGAGAAACAACGTCCCAAGTTACAGCTCCTTGGACATAATGGGAATATTTTTTCCATTATGGGCGATGCCTCAACTATTTTGAAAAAGAATAAACAGACAGCAGAAGCAAAAGAAATGTGTAAAAGGGTATTGGAAAGTGGGGACTATTACAAAGCGCTTTTGATTATCAGTGAATATGTGGAAACCGAGTTGAGTCCACCACCAAAAGAAAATAAAAAGACAAAGAAGAAAAATCAGCCGGAACGCTGAGAAAAGAAAGGATGATGCCTATGACAAATGGCCTGAGTTTGGAAGAACTTATGAAAGAGGGAACATACCCAGAGGAATATGCCGAAGGGGAAAACTGGAGAATATTACATGGAGATACATTAAAACTGGTCAAAGCATTCCAGCCGGGAATCTTTGATGCAGTCATTACCGATCCACCGTATGCGTCCGGTGGAACAAAGCAGAATGAAAGAAATCGTACTACAAACCAGAAATACAGCAGTATGAGTGCTGCAAATGCACTTCCGGATTTTGATGGGGACAATAAAGATCAGAGATCATGGACTCACTGGATGGCCGAGTGGCTTTACGATGTGCGGAAAGCCTGCAAGAAAGGAGCTCCGATCTGTCTGTTCATTGACTGGCGTCAGTATCCATCGATTACCGATGCATTGCAGTGGGCAGGATGGATTTGGCGAGGAACAGCGGTGTGGGATAAGGGAAACTCCCGTCCACAGAAAGGCCGTTTCCGCCAGCAGGCTGAATACATTGTGTGGGGCAGTAACGGACCGATGCCAATCAACCGTCCAGTATCTTGTCTGCCGGGCGTCTTCCGATATGGAAATCCGCAGAACCGGATTCATGTGACAGAGAAGCCGTTGCAGCTTATGAAAGATGTCATCCAGATTTGTGAACCGGGAGGTCTGATCCTGGACCCGTTTGCCGGGGCAGGAACGACTGTCCTTGCAGCGGTTATGACAGGTTATCGTGCAGTGGGAATTGAGGTAACAGATGCCTACTACAAACTGGGAAATGACAGAGTGAGAATTGCATTAGAAGCAGAGCAGAAAGAGGATGAAAAGTAGCCGGGATGTCCAATTGGACATCTTGTTTTTTATAGAGAAAATGCATGGCATCCAACTGGATGCAGGAAGGAGATGGAGCGTATGGAACAGGCGCTGGCTTATGTGTGCTGTTCAGCAGAAGAAAGCCGGGTAAAAGTGCAGAAATATTGCAGAAAAATCTATGAACTTGGGTATGTACCAATCTGTCCGAGATTTGTATTCTCACCATTCTTGGAAGAGTCCGATGCAGAAGATATGCAGGGATATGGAAGAATGTCCCATATTCTTTTGCGGAGATGCCGGATGGTAGTTGTATGTGGGAAAGAAGTGACAGGAACAATGAATACCGAAATCAGTATGGCAGACAGACTCCATATCATTTGTACGACACTTGATGGACTGGTGCAGATAAAAGAATCAAAATAAATCAGAATCGAGTTAATCCGGTGCTACAGAAACTGGTGGTACTCGTTTTGCAAGCATAGCGTTTGGATATCCAAACGCACTTTGGGGAGAACCCCAATCCCCCGGACACAGACGGAAATGGAAAGGAAGGATCAAGTCATGTTAAGAAACGGAGTAATGATTGTAATCGCATTGATGAGCGGAGGATTTATAGGAGTGGTAGTAACCTGTTGTATGGTTACGGCGAAAAAATCCGATGAGGAACTTGGCGGTATGATGAAAGAAGAGAAAAAAGAAGGGACGGTGATGCAATGCGAAAACGAAATCATGTGATCCCGGTACGGCTTAATGCAAGGGAAGTCAGGGAACTGAATGAGCAGGTCGAAAGAAGCGGTCTGAGCCGGGAAGAGTTTATGCGTTCGTTGATTTTAGGAGCGCAGGTTCATGCAAAACCCTGTGAGCATCACCCCGAATTGCTCCGAAAGATTGCAGGCTTATGCAACAATGCCAATCAGCTTGCCCATGTTGCCAATGCTTCTGGAATGGCAAGTGAGCAGAGCATTCAGGAAATGCTGCGGCTTACCAAAGAAACATGGCATCTGGTAAAGGAAGAGTGGTAATGCCGGATGGCTTATACAAGTGTTATCCCCGTCCACCGCCTGGACCGTTCTATCGAATATGTGAAAGACAAAGAAAAGACCACACAGAAAGCAGACTCTCTGGAGGCTGCCATCGATTATGCCATGAACCGGACCAAAACGGAACAGGCGGTTTTTGAAGATACCATCGGATGTACCAATGAAAATGCGTATGAAGATATGGTGGCAACGAAAAGGAGATTCCATAAGATGGGCGGTGTAGAAGGATATCATCTGGTACAGAGTTTTGCAGAAGGTGAGGTGACACCGGAACTGACACATCTCATCGGGCAGGAACTGGCAGACCGGCTCTTAAAAGGACAGTTTGAAGTAGTCATAACAACACATCTTAATACCAGACACTATCATAATCATATTGTCTGGAATTCTGTAAGCATGGTGGACGGACATAAGTACCATAGTAATGCCAAGAGTTATTATACGGAGATCCGTAAGATTTCCGATGACCTGTGCAGAAAATATGGTCTGTCTATCGTTGAATCCAATCAGAAAAAATCAATTCCTTATGTACAGTGGAAAGCAGAACAGGAAGGAAAGCCGACATGGAGAACGGCGATCCGTTTGGATATCAGGGAATCGGTACAGGAAAGCTACTCCTGGTCACAATTCCTAAAAGAAATGGAAAAGCGGGGGTATACATGGAAACTGAACAGGAAATACATTTCTTTAAAAGCTCCGGGAATGGAGCGGTATATCCGTCTGCGTTCCCTTGGAAAAAACTATTCCGAAGAGGAAATACGTGGGCAGATACTACAGCCAAAGGTGAAACGAGTCTATCAAAAGGCAGTACAGATTCATCCCAAAAAGAAACTGACCGGGATTCAGGCACTGTATTATTCCTATTTATATCAAATGGGGGTACTGCCAAAAAGACCGAAAAGGAGTCCATACGCTGTCAGAGAGGATATCCGGAAACTGGACCGCAGGATTGAACAGATTGAATTTCTAATGAAACATGACATCATAACCAGAGAGCAGCTTGCCGCGTACCGAGAGCCATTGCAAAAGCAGATTGCGGAACTTATGAAAGAACGCAGAAGATTGTATCGGAATGGGGGCAGGGAGACTGGGGAAGAACGATTGTCCGAAATCAATGAGGAATTAAAAAATCTCCGAAAAGAAGTCCGTATGACCGTCCGGATTGAAAAGCATTCATTGGAAATCGAAGAAAGACTTCGAAAGGCAGAGGAACAAAACCAGAATGAGAAACGTGTGGAACACAAAGAAAAAGAAAGTCAGGAGGTGAGATAAGTATGAATTACGGAGCAGAACCGGCTGATCAGGTGGTGCGGTACAGTCTGGAAGGAATGGAATACTCTTTGAAGATTACCGGAAATGTGGCAAAGCATGTGGCAATCTTTATTGCGGCCGCCCTGAAAGATCAGAAAAAGACAAAAGGGAAAACAAGGCTTACCAGAATGTTAAAGGAACAGCGCCCGATGAAATTTTTTACCGTTCCGGGTGACCGCTTAAAAGAATTTGCGAAAGAAGCCAAAGCGAGAGGTATCTTATATGTTGTCATCAAAGATAAGGTGAATCCGGATCAGACAGAGGTCATGGTATTTGCAGATGATGCAGCAAAGATGAACCGGGTATTAGACCGGATGAATCTGGATTTTGTAAAAGCAGAATCAGGCTCTATGGTTACAGAAGCAGTGGAAAAAGAGAATGCACCGGAAAAGGCAGAGAACCAGATGGAAAAAGAAACCGGGGAGAATGTACGGACAGAGACCGTTGTCCTGCCGGAAGGCAAGATAGAATTTGAACTGGATGATGCGGAAGAAATGTTCCAGATCGGGGATGAGGCTTTCCCGGAAGGAAATTTTACACATGCGCAGGAGGGGAAAGCAAAGAATCCGTCCGAACCTTTCTCGCGCAACAAAAATATTTCTTCCGGTCGGGAAACTAGCTGGGAAGAAAAGAATGAAAAACCATCTGTGCGGAAAGAACTCGGAGATATCCGTAAGGAACAGGAAGAGAAACGTAAGAGGCCGGACAGACGGAAAAATGCCAGAGAGAGCAGGAAGAAACGTAAGAATATGAAAACGAAAGGCAGGTAATGTATATGGATTTAACAGATATGATTTCAGGTGGAACGGAAGAACAGCAGATTCCTGAACAGAAATTGACCAAGGAAGAATATGCAGCCAAGAAGCAGCAGGAAAGAGAAGAGGTATGGGCTGAAGTAGATTCACAGGCACAGGGAGTTTTTCAGGATGGAGAAAAACTGAAAGGCTTTCTGGATTTTATGGCAGAGTGTAATACACAGAGAACTCCGAATCTGCTTTTGATCTACGGACAGCATCCGGATTTTAAGGTGGTAAGGTCTTATGAACGCTGGAGAGAAGAACACCGTTCAGTAAAAGCAGGGGAGCATGGCATTACTTATATGATTTCCACTGAATACGAAAAAGACGGAGAAATGCGGAGAGGGTATACGATCGGAAAAGGATTTGACATCAGTCAGATGTCAGGAAAGCCATTAGAAGAACGCCCACAGCGAAGTCTGACAGAACTGGTAGGAGCTGTCTTAAAAGACCAGTCGGTGCGTGTACAGATTGAGGATAATCTGCCAGACAAAGTGCAGGCCCAGTACAATCCGAGATACCGTACCATTTATATCCGCAACGGAATGAGTGAAGTAACGACATTCCATGCACTGAACAGAGAACTGGCATGTGCAGCACTGGACCAGCATACCGGAACCTACAGCCGACAGAAAGTCAGTGCACAGGCTTATTGTGCAGCCTATGTGATTGCGAAACGTTATGGTGTGGATGTTACCGGATTCAATCTGGAGTATATTGCACAGAGAAATGAATGTGGAAAGAAAGATCCACAGGAACTGAGAGACTTTTTAAATGATGTCCGTCAGGCTTCCTATAGTATCCGAAACCATATCGAACGGAATTTTGGTGCAAAGGAACAGGAGTATGTAACCGATGAGTTCGCAATCGGAGACCCTGTAAAAACACCGGAAACCAAGGATGAAAAAGCATCTGGAAAAGAGAAAAAAGCAAAGAACCAGCCGGAACGATAAAAGTGAAAAAGTTGGACGGTTGGAGTAGCTATTACGGAGGTCTTGTGATATGGTTGGTGTAACAAAAAAGGAGGTCAGCCAGATGACAAAATACTATTTGAAGATGGATAACATTATGAAAAATATGTTCGTGGTGGCACTGAATGATGAGCTACAGGCGCAGAGTGAGCAGGATGAATGTTTGGAAGAAACGAAAGCTCTTCTGAAAAAAGTAAGTGAATACGACCTCGCTCAGAAACGACTGCAGATTACAGCCGGGGAACAAAGGCAGATCCGTAAGGCACTGAACAGACTCAGAAGTAAATATCTTGCAGCCGGAAGATACAGTGATGGAATAGATAAAGTTATTATTCAGGTTGCAAAACCGAATACTAGCAGACACATGTTCTGGTAGAGAAAGGAGTGGTTGATTGGTCATTTATTCAAGAGAAAAAGTGGCAAGACTTAGAGAACAGTATCCGGCAGGAACAAGAATCTGTCTGAATTCGATGGATGGAGAAGCGGGTATGCCGCAGGGACTGGAAGGAACTGTGCAGTATGTGGATGATGCAGGCCAGCTTGGTGTTAAGTGGGACAACGGCAGAAGTCTCTCACTGATACCGGGAGTGGATTCCTTTCATAAGAAAGAAGGACAGGGACATCCAGAAGAAAAGCCACGCAAGAAAAGAGAATCTGACTTGCAGAGATAAGTACAAAAAAGCAGGACTGGGTTCTGTATCTTGTCTTTCTGCCATTTGTCTGGTGGGCGGCAGCGATTACCGCTTGTTCCATTACACCGGATAAGAATTTTATTCAAATCTTAGAAACGCTGAGCGAAAAACTCGAACAGCCGTTTTTTATCACGTATACACCGTATACGTTCAAATGTATTCTGATATTCACAGCAGCCTATTTCTTAGGCATTGGTATTTATGAATCCCAAAAAAGAAATTATAGAAGAGGCGTGGAACATGGTTCCGCAAAATGGGGCAATGTGTCCGAAATCTGCAGACGTTACTGCGAAAAGCAGTACACGCAGAATCTGCTTTTTACACAGCATTTCCGCATGGGACTGGATGGATATAAGCATAAACGAAATTTAAATGTGCTGGTAGTCGGAGGTTCCGGGGCAGGAAAGAGCCGGACCTATGCGATTCCGAACATCATGCAGTGCAACTGCTCGATGGTGATCACAGATCCGAAAGCGGAACTTCTGCGCAAAACAGGAGGTGTTCTGGAACGGAATGGATATGAAGTCCGGGTTTTTGATTTGATTAATCCGGAGACTTCCTGGTGTTATAACCCGTTTGCGTATGTCCGGGATGACAAGGATGTGCTGAAACTAATTAACAACCTGATCCGCAACACGACACCGAAAGGTGCACAAAGCTCGGACCCGTTCTGGGAAAAGTCAGAGACTGCACTTTTACAGGCCCTTATGTTGTATTTGCTGCATGAGGCACCACCGGAAGAACAAAACTTCCCAATGATCATGGAAATGCTTGGCAGTGCACAGGTAAAAGAAGATGATGAGGATTACCAGTCCCCACTGGATATTTTGTTTGAGAGACTGGAAATGCGTGATCCGGAGAGTATTGCGGTCAAGCAGTATGCGATTTACAAGCAGGCGGCGGGCAAGACTGCGAAATCTATTTTGATTTCTGTTGGTGTCCGTCTGGCAGCGTTCAATCTGAAACAGATCGCCAACCTGACCTGTACGGACGAACTGGACTTATACAGTATCGGGGAGAAAAAAGTAGCACTGTTTTGCTGCATTCCAGATGCAGACACCAGCATGAATTATCTGGTCGGCATGATTTACAGCAATCTGTTTCAGACACTGTATTATGTGGCAGACCGGAAATACGGAGGAAGGCTTCCGATTCCGGTACACTGCATTATGGATGAATGGCCAAACGTAGCATTGCCGGATGACTTTGATAAGATTCTGGCAACCATGCGTTCCAGAGGGATTTCCTGCAGTATCATCATCCAGAACATTGCACAGATGAAAGCCTTGTTTAAAGACTCGTATGAGAGCCTTATCGGTAACTGCGATGAATTTTTATATTTGGGTGGAAATGAAAAAGAAGGACACAAGTATGTTTCGGAATTGCTGGGAAAAGAGACCTTGGATACCAATACTTACGGACAGACAAAAGGACGGAGCGGCAGCTATTCGGTGAACTATCAGCAGACGGGAAGGGAACTTTTAACACCGGATGAAATACGGCTTTTAGATAACCGTAAAGCGATTTTGTTTATTCGTGGGGAGCGTCCGATCATGGACGATAAATATGATTTAAAAAAGCATGTGAATTTCAGATACACAGAGGACGGTGGTGCATTGCCTTATGATTATGCGAAAACACCACTGGCTCACGACGACCTAAAGATTGACATTAACAGATTAGACGACTACGAACTGCTGTCTACCGAGGACTTCCTTGGTGAATAGCAGTTTTTTGATGGATTGGAGTGATGTGTATTGAAGAAATTTCTCACAGGAGAAAAGAATAGAACAAAAAAGAATACAACTGAAAAAATGACAACCCCGATGCCGATGGGGAGAAAACAGAAAAAGTGGATGAGTCTTTATATGGCACTGGTACTGACCGTAACGGTCGGAGCAACGACCGCATTCGCAGCCGGAGATCCGCTGTCCGTTATCAATAACCTGTCTACTTTTATTTTTTCCCTGATTCGTGCGATCGGTTTGATTTTGCTTGGATTTGGTGTTGTGCAGGTTGGTCTGTCTTTAAAAAGCCATGATCCAAGCCAGAGGGCAAATGGATTTCTGACACTGGCCGGAGGGGTAATTATTACGTTCGCCAAAGAAATCCTGGATCTGATTATGGCGTAAGCCTCTTTGAAAAAGTATATCAGGAGACAGCAGGAGTGCCGGAAGGTACTCCTGCATTCAAAAATATGTTCAGGGAGGTGAGAGTTTTTGAGTGATAACTGGATTGTACAGAATCTAAACTCAGCACTATCCACATGGAGTGAAAAGATGGCAGAACTGTGGACTCTGCTGACTGAAAATCCGGCAACTTTTAAGGGTGGCGGCATCTGGCGGATTATGACCAATATCAATGATACACTGACAGCCATTGCCTATGGATTACTGGTGTTATTTTTTGCAGCCGGAATCATAAAAACGTGTGGCAGTTTTACAGATCTGAAAAAGCCGGAACATGTGCTAAAAGCATTTATCCGGTTTGCTCTTTCTCAGGGAGCAATCACATACGGAATGGAACTTATGCAGGCACTGTTTTCCATCGTGCAGGGAATCGTGACAACCGTAATGAGCGGCTCCAGTATGGCAGGAAGCGTGACGGAACTGCCAACGGAGATTGTAGATAAGATTGAGAGCGTGGGAATGCTGGAATCCATTCCGTTGTGGATTGTTACACTGCTTGGCAGTCTGCTGATCACTGTATTGTCATTTGTAATGATCCTGACAGTGTATGGCAGAATGTTCAAAATCTATATGTATACGGCAATCGCCCCGATTCCGATTTCCTCATTTGCAGGAGAACCCACGCAGTCCATCGGAAAGAACTTTATCCGTTCTTATGTAGGCGTATGTCTGGAAGGGGCAATTATTGCACTGGCGTGTATTATCTTTTCTGCTTATGCGGCAAGCCCTCCGGCTGTCGGAGATACAGAGCTGAGTGCAGTTACAATCGTGTGGAACTATGTGGGAGAACTGGTATTTAATTTACTGGTGCTGGTTGGAGCAATTAAGGCATCTGACCGTATTGTCAGAGAAATGATGGGACTTGGAGGTTAAAAATATGGATACAAAGAAAACATTAAGATATAACTGGGAATTCGGACATGAGACAGTAGCGATACGAGTGAGCTCTTATCGGAACAATGGGAATTTATATGTAGGACTCTGCCATAAGGAAGGGAGAGAATGGGAAGATTTTGGAGATGTAACCATTAATCTGCCCTATCAGTTCTTAGAGCCAAATGAGGCTTTTATAACAGGAGATTTTACCAAGGATATGCTTCATTTTATCAAGGAACATAAACTTGGAAAAGTGTTGAATGAAACAGGAAGATCAGGATATGCAACCTATCAGAAGGTAGCGTTTGATCTAGCAAGACTTGCGGAATTTGATCCGGAAGGCGTTGCAGAACATTGTAGATTTGCCGGGATAGAAGTACCGAAAGAAAAACCACAGAAAACGAAGAAACAAAACAGGGGAGAGGAACGATAATTTATGGAAGTAAAGATGAACAAAGAAATCAGGGACTATCAGGAATCCATGTTTATGGGACTGGACCTGAGACAATGTGTGTGTTCTGTTCTTGCGATTCTTACAGCAATCGGAATTTACTTTGGAATGCGTGATATTACCGGACAGGAAATAACTGGATGGCTGTGTGTGCTTGGTGCTGCTCCATTTGCTGCCTGTGGCTTCTTCAAATATCATGGTATGACAGCCGAACAGTTTTTATGGGCAGTGATCAAATCCGAATTGCTGTATCCGAAGAAACTGGTGTTTCAGTCGGAAGATATCTACTACTCCTGCATGCAGGAGACCATCTCGCTGGGAGAAAAGAATCAAAAGGATGGAGCGGAAATCATAAAAGAGCGGGAGCAAAAAGCAGAAGCAAAACAGAGAAAGGAACGCAAGGGAAGGAGTGATGCCTTTGATTAAAACCTTAAGTCAGGCACTTCGGATGGATAAGGAACGCTTCAAAGTTCCGAAATCCGTCCAACAGGCAATTCCCATCCAGCGAATCTGGGCGGATGGAATTTTTCAACAGGGAACGAAATTCTCAAAAACATATCGTTTTACAGATATCAACTATTATATTGCGAGTAAGGACAATAAGACAGAAATGTTTCTGGATTATTCTGAACTCTTAAATTCACTGGATTCCGGCATTTCTGCCAAAATTACCATCAATAACCGGAGAATCAATAAAGAAGAATTTGAAAAATCAATCCTGCTTCCAATGAAGGAAGATGGACTGGACCACTATCGGGAAGAATACAACGAAATGCTCCTGTCTAAGATTACAGGAACAAACAACAGCATCTATCAGGAACGGTATCTGACCGTCAGTGTACATAAAAGATCGATTGATGATGCAAGAACCTATTTTGCACGTATCGGAACAGACATCGTAACACATCTGGCAAAGTTATCGTCCACAGCAGAAGGACTGGACGCAGAGAGCCGGCTCCAGATTTTTAGGGATTTCTTCAAGGGAGATGTCCCACAGGCATTCCCATTTGATCTGAAACAATTTGCCAAGAAGGGAACAAGTTTCAAGGACTGGATGTGTCCGGATTCTATGGAATTTGAACGGGACCATTTTAAAATCGGTGACAGGTACGGAAGAGTCCTGTATATGCAGGATTATGCAAGTTATGTTAAAGATGACATGATTTCAGAACTGTGTGACTTCAGCCGGAATCTGATGTTGTCGATTGATATCCTGCCAGTCCCTACGGATGAAGCGGTAAGGGAAATCCAGAACCGACTGCTTGGTGTGGAAACCAACGTGACCAACTGGCAGAGAAGGCAGAATGCCAACAATAACTTCTCGGCAATCGTACCCTACGATATGGAACTTCAGAGAAAAGAAACCAAGGAAATGCTCGATGATCTGACAACCAGAGACCAGCGTATGATGTTCGGGATTTTGACAATGGTACATCTGGCAGACAGCAAAAAGCAACTGGATTCCGATACGGAACTGATTCTGTCAATCGCAAGAAAGCATCTGTGCCAGATGGCAACATTAAAGTGGCAGCAAGTGGACGGACTCAATACAGTGCTTCCTTACGGACTGCGAAAGATCAATGCCCTTCGTACATTGACAACGGAATCAACGGCTGTTTTAATCCCGTTCCATACACAGGAAATCCTGCAGCCGGGAGGTATCTATTATGGGCAGAATGCAGTGAGCAAGAACCTTCTGGTAGCTGACCGGAAGAAACTGATGAATGGAAACAGTTTCCGGTTGGGCGTCAGTGGATCAGGAAAGAGCTTTTCGGCAAAAGAAGAGATTGTGCATCTGGCATTGAGTACCGATGACGATATCCTGATTCTTGATCCGGAGTCCGAATTTACAAAATTAGTAGAGGCTCTGGGCGGACAGGTTGTAAAAGTATCTGCGACATCAGACAATCACCTGAATGCAATGGATATGGACGCAGCCTACGGCAATGAAAAGAATCCACTGATTGAAAAATCGGAGTTTATCCTGTCTGTGTTCGAGCAGTTGGTTGGAGCAGGAAATCTGTCGGCAAAAGAAAAGTCGATTCTGGACCGCTGTGCTGCAGATGTGTACCGGGATTATATCCGAAGTGGTTATACCGGAGAAGTTCCGACATTGAAAGATATGTACCGACAGCTGATGTTACAGCCGGAAGAAGAGGCAAGAGGACTGGCATTATCATCCGAACTTTTTATCAATGGAAGCCTGAACACCTTTGCACAGCCGACCAATGTGAATAAGAAGAACAGGATCATGGATTATGACATCCGGGAACTGGGGGAACAGCTTATGCCTCTTGGAATGCTGGTTACCTTAGACAGTATTTTCAACAGGGTAATTCAGAACTGGAAAGAAGGAAAAACGACATGGATATTTGCCGATGAGTTCTATCTGTTATTCCGCTATGAATACAGTGCAAATTTCTTCTACCGACTGTACAAGAGAATCAGAAAATACAATGGATTCGTGACAGGTTTAACCCAAAATGTTGAGGAACTTCTGAAATCGGACACTGCAAGACTGATGTTGGCAAACAGTGAGTTTTTGATTCTTTTGAATCAGGCAAGTACAGACAGGGAAGAACTGGCAGCTCTTTTGAATATTTCCGAAAACCAACTGTCCTATATTACAAATGTATCGGTTGGTAGTGGTCTGATCCGTTGCTCTGGAAATATCGTACCATTTGAGAATACGTTCCCAAAGAATACAGACCTTTATAAACTAATGACAACAAAACCGGGAGAATCATAATGAAGAAAAAAGAAGAAGTAACGATAACTTTTTATGCTGCAGAGTGCGGTGAGTTTCATGATTTAGGAGAATATACAAAATGCAGAACGCTGGAAGAGGCATATAAAAAGTACCAGAAGTATTGTAGAACATCTGCCAATATGTGTCCGGCTATTGAGTTTTCTATCCATGATTCGGACTCTATTTATTCGGATATGGAATATCGATTGCCGTTATCATCTAAAGATAGGGGTGATTTGGAACTTGTGCCATATTACAACGAACATCCACTGGTAAATGAGGCAATCAGACAGTTGGAGCAGTTGCAGAAACAGCAGGAAAAAAAGAAACATCGGGATGTTGCCCGATGAGATAAGAGATACGGAAAGAGGGTGACCGGATGAGAGATATCAAGGAACGGGTAATGGATAAGAATCCGAAGATTCGAAATCCGGCTACCCGGCTTCCGAAAGAACTGGTTCGCTCAGCGGTTCTGGAAGCAAAAGAAAAGCCAAGGGAACTACATGAGAAAAGCAGTGGGCAGTCAGACTCCCCAACACAATATGGAACTGAAAAAATAGAATCCGTACAGTACAGGGCGGCGAGTGTGGCGGGAAGAACCATAGGAAAAACCACATATCAAGGTGGAAAAAAACTTGCCGGAGTGACCTACAGGAAGATAAAGGAAAGAAAAAGCAGACAGGAAGAAGCGAAAGCCGCTGAAGAAGCAATGGAGCAGGGGGCAGAAAGCGGAAAAAAATTAATCAAGCTGAAACCGGAGCAGGCGGCACTTGCCAAGGAGAATGGTAAACGGCAGGTGAAAGCAGCACCGAGAGTGGTAAAAGTATCCGGTCTGTCTCAGGAGAAAATAAAGACACAGGCATCCATGCAGAAACAGCAGGTGGAAAAGAGCCTTCAGGCGATGCAGAAAGCAAGAGTGGTCCAGATGGCAAGAAAATCAGCACAGGCATCGGCAGAAAGTGGAAAAGCAGTCTTTCAGGTAACTGGAAAGGGTTCAAAGTTATCCGTACAGGGAATTACAGCAGCGATTCAAAAAGGGGTAGTAGCTCTTGAAAAAATGGGGAAATGGATTGCTGCCGGAGGCGGTGCATTTCTTCTGGTATTCATTTTGATTGTGGGAATCATTGCAGGAGCAGCCTTCAGCAGTAGTTCGGAAAGTTCCGAATCTCTAAGTGATGAGGTGCTGGCTTATACTTCGGTGATACAGCAGTATGCATCCCAATATGGTATCCCAGAATATGTATCTGCGATTCAGGCCATCATGATGCAGGAATCTGGAGGCAGGGGAACAGACCCGATGCAGTGTTCGGAAAGTCCGTATAATACAAGATTCTCACACAGTCCCGGTTCTATTACCGATCCGGATTATTCGATAGAGGTGGGAGTGCAGACCTTTGCAGATTGTATCAGTCAGGCAGGATGCAGCAGCCCACAGGATATGGATAAGTTAAAACTTGCATGGCAGGGATATAACTATGGAAACGGATACATAGGATGGGCGCTGCAAAGAGGCGGATACACAGAAGCTAATGCTTTACAATTTTCACAGGAGCAGGCAGCTTCACATGGATGGAGCAGTTACGGAGATCCCGAATACGTTCCCCATGTGATGCGGTATTATTCCGGTGGCAGCCTGTTTGCTGGTTTGTTTGGAAATCAGCAGATTGTATCGGTTGCGATGGGGCAGCTTGGAAACAGTGGCGGTCAGAAGTTCTGGAGATGGTATGGATTTGACAGCCGGGTAGAATGGTGTGCTTGTTTCGTGTCATGGTGTGCCGATCAAAGTGGCTTAATCGAAAGTGGAAAAGTTCCGAAGTTCTCATTGTGTAGTTCCGGTGTTACCTGGTTTCAGGGAAAGAACAAATGGCAGAGTGGCGGAACAACCCCGACAGCCGGAATGATCATTTTTTTTGACTGGGATCATGATGGAAACTCGGACCATGTAGGAATCGTAGAGAAATGTGAAGGTGGAAGAGTCTACACAGTGGAAGGAAACTCCAGTGATCAGGTACGGCAGAGAAACTATGCGATGGATTATGCCTCCATCATGGGATATGGGGTGATAAATTGATGGAATTGGAGAGATAAAAAATTATACTTGTAATCTGGGGAAAATTGCGACAAAATAAAGAGAAGAACTAGTGAAAAAGAAGGAATCCTCTCATGAATCAACAAGAAATATTTGAATACATCAAAAAGCAATATCCAGCCACCCCGGAGAGAATCACACAAAATGGAAAGCAGATCACAATCTTTAAAAACCAGAGAAATAACATTCCCTATGCTATTTTTTATCAATCAGACGAATCTGTAATGTCAATCATGGAAGTTCAGGCAGAGTCAGATATGATAAGCAATTATATCGAAATGTATCACCTTGCTCCGGCAAAGTACATGAATCAGAAACACTGGCTGGCAGTTCCAATGGATGGAACTGTCAGAGATTCGAAAGTTTTAGATATGCTTGATATGGGCTACGATATCGTTGATGAACAGGAAAAATGACAGAGAAACAAGAAATGGACAGTCGAATAGAAGAAATAAAGTGGGATGATAAATCGGAATTTAATTTATACATTTGGAGGTGGTAAACAATGAGAAAATGTGCAA
>OGRS01000687.1_pt1 | contig 28497 bp, 29 predicted proteins | sample 1553561 | NCBI WGS metagenome assembly OGRS01 (sample SAMEA2580103, study PRJEB22360) | human gut metagenome | biome: human gut; feature: human-associated habitat; material: faeces | place: Denmark | collected 2008/2010
TAAATAATGGTAATAATTAAATAAGCACTTCTAACTAGTATTTAAGCAATTAATAAATTATCATCCACTTATTTAACAATCCCCCTTACATATTTTAGTATACATATATTACAAATCCCTGTAATCTTTTTCACAAATAAAAAAAACATATTACTTATTTTGTAATTTTATACTTAAATGAAACAACTTGTTTCTTAATATAAGTTACTTCTTTAAGAAATAAAATAATTAAAATAAAAAGGTTATTACTAGTTTAAAAGTAATAACCTTTTTTTATATATTCTTTATGGAAAAGAAAAATTAATAAGTTTTTAAAACTAAGAGTTTTTCTTTTGAGAATACCATTTTCCTGAATGATAAAATTTGATAGAAAGTATTGCAGCTACAGACCAACCAATAGGCCAAGCACACCAGATACCATTTGATCCTAAAGATGTTTTTGCTAAAACTATTGCTAAAACAACTCTAAGAATTAAATCTGTAAGAGTGGCTATCATAAATTTATTCATCATTCCAGCTCCACGAAGAATACCATCAGCAACTAATTTTGCAGAGATAACAAAATAGAAAGGTGATAAAATTCTTAAGAAATTAATTCCTGATTTTGTAGCAGCAATAGTTGGTTCGTCCATAAACATATATAGAAGATATTTTCCTGCAAAGAAATATATAATAATAAGAGGAACACATAAAATCCAAACAAGTTTTAGACCTGCAAAAAATCCATTTTTAATTCTTTCAAGTTTACCAGCACCGATATTTTGTGCTGTGTAGTTAGAAATACCGTTTCCTAAAGTTGTAAAAGATGTTATTACTAAATTATTAAGTTTTACAGAGGCTGAGTATCCAGCAATAACTCCAGAACCAAAACTATTGATGACACTTTGAATAATAACATTTCCCACTGAGATAAAACTTTGTTGGAAGATACTTGGTACAGCAATAAAGGCGATTTTTTTTAGAATATCCCAAGAAAAAAGCAATCCTTTTTCAGTTGTTTTTATTTTTTTTAGTCTATTAAACACAACAGAGATAGCTAAAATACAACTTATTCCTTGGCATAAGAAAGTAGCCCAAGCAACTCCAGCAACTCCCATATTGAAAGTTGTAACAAATAAAATATCAACAGCTATATTTGATAGAGATGAAACTACAAGAAAGAAAAATGGAGTTTTTGAATCTCCTAGAGCTGAAAATATTCCTGTAGCAATATTGTAGAAAAATACAAAAGGAAGTCCCCAAACATAAATATCAAGATAAAGTTTTGAATCTTGGAAAAGTTCTGGAGGAGTATTAATTAAATGAAGTAAAGAATCACAAAATCCAATACCGATAACCATTAAACTTAAACAAAGTACAGCGCTAGAAATCATAGCAGTATGAACTGTTGTTTTCATTTTGCCATAATCTTTAGCTCCAAAAAATTGAGAAACAATAACAGAACAACCAATATTACTTCCAAAAGCAAAAGCTATAAAAATTAAAGTAATTTCATAACTATTTCCTACAGCAGCAAGGGCGTTTTCTCCTATAAATTTTCCTGCTATAAGACTGTCAGCAATATTATACAGTTGTTGAAAAATAATACTTCCAAACAAAGGCAAACAAAATTGCCATAATACAGTTTCAGGTTTTCCTACTGTCAAATCTTTATTTGGAGAATTTGACTTTTTAGGATCTTGGTTTTCTTTTTCCAAAGATTTCATTTTTTCCTCCTAATAATATATTATAAATTTTAAATTGTATATAATGATTGAAAAACAAAATTATATATATTATAATACTAATAAAATCATATGTAAAATATATATTTAGTATTATAGATATATGAAAATAGTATGAGGAGTATTTTATGAATATAAATTATGAATACTATAAAGTTTTTTATTATGTGGCAAAATATAAAAGCATAACACGAGCCTCTATGTTTTTACAAAATAATCAACCAAATATTACAAGGATAATAAAAACTTTGGAATATGAGTTAGGCTGTACTTTATTTATCAGATCTCATCAAGGAGTTAATTTAACACCTGAGGGGGAAAAAATGTTTGAATATGTAAAAATAGCGGTGGAACAAATCGAGGCTGGGGAAAAAGAGATAGCTCTGAATAAAAATCTTCAAAGTGGTACAATTTTTCTTGGAGCAAGTGAGATTGCTCTTCATTCTTTTCTTTTGCCTGTATTAAAAGAATATAAACAAAAATATCCAAAAGTTAGAATTTGTATATCAAATTACTCAACCCCTCAAGCAATTACTGCTTTAAAAGAAGGAATAGTAGATATGGCTGTGATAACTTCTCCTTTTGAAATTACTTCTAACCTAGAGAATATGGTAATAAAAAGATTTAAAGAAATAGCTGTATGTGGATCGACTTTTTTAGAATTGGTAAATAGAAAATTATCTTTATCAGAATTAGTAGAATATCCTTTGATCTCTATGAACAAACAGACAAAAACATATGAATTTTATTCAAATTTCTTTTTGAAAGAGGGGATTGATTTTTCTCCAAGTATTGAAGTGGCTACGGTAGATCAGATACTTCCTCTTGTAAAGATTAATTTAGGAATAGGTTTTCTTCCTGAAATATTCTTAGAAAATTTATCAGAAGAAACAGTATATAGATTAAATTTAAAAGAGAAAATTCCAGAGAGAAATATTTGTTTTGTAAAAAGAAAAAAACATTGTCTAAGTATAGCGGCACAAGAACTTGAAAATATGATAAAACATTATTCAGAAAAAGAAATGATAAAAAAATAAATATTTTACAAATTTAAGAAAAATAAGATTAAAAATTACTGCAGATTACGAAAAATTGATTTATTAAAAACTCATCTCATTAAAATCACAAAACTCGCTATGCTTAAACAGTTGTGATTTTTAGCATTCGATATCGCTTTATAACTCTAATTTTTCTTCATAATTTCCGTAATTTTTAATCTATGTTCTTTTTAATTAAGAATATGAAAGTCTCAATAATTAATATTTTAATTTTCTTTCTAAGTATAAAATAGATTTTTTCATAAGATAGAAACTAACTATCAAACATAAAATCTCAGCTATGGGAATTGAAAGCCAAATCCCCTTTGATCCAATAATATTAGGAAGAATAAATAATGGAATAGCAATAAATATAATAGATCTTCCCATTGAAACGATAACTGATTCTAAAGGCTTTTCAATAGAAGTTAGAAAAGATGTAGAGATTATATTTGCAAAAGAAATTAAGTAAGCAAAACTCACATAAAATAGTGCTGTTCCTGCCAAATCAATAAGCTCTTGATTACCTTTTGAAAAAATTTTAATAATAAAAGTTCCCCAAAGATGACTTCCCACATATGCAATAACTCCCAAACTTCCCCCTGTAATAAGAGAAACTTTTAAAACTTTTTTGATTTTATCTAGATGTCTAGCTCCAAGATTATATGCAACTAACGGCTGTAAAGCTTGGGAAAGTCCATAAAGACTAATATTTAAAAGTTGATTGATATAAAATACTATTGTCAGAGCCGATACTCCCAAAACTCCAATTTTATCCATAATAACTAGATTAAATAGATACATAGCAAATGTTGAAGAAACTACCGAAAGCATCTCAGAACTTCCGTTGTAGAAAATATTTTTTATATCATTTGCATAATATCCAATTTTTTTTCTAGGAAGTTTAAAACGTAAATTTGGTAAAAGAGCAAAGAATCCAAAAGCACAAGCTATAATAGTGGCACTAGCTCCTCCAGTCATACCCAATTTAAGTCTTACAATAAGCAAATAATCTAAAATAACATTAAAAACTAAACAAGTAAGTCCACTAATAAAAACAAAATTTGGTTTTTCCTCAATTTTAACAAAAGTTTCTGTAAAAATTGGGGCAGTATAGAAAAAAGCTCCAATCATCATTGGAATCATATATGCTCTTACATAAGGATATATATTTTCATTAGCTCCTAAAACTTTGATAAAAAAATCAAGTTTTATAAGGACAATAATAGATAAAAATTCTAAAACAAATATCAAAAGTCCCAAAGTGATAGTAGTAATTTCACGGGATTTTTTTATTTTTTTATTTCCCTTGTAAATACTTGTGATAACTCCTCCACCTACACAAATCATTAGTCCTATACTCATAAGAAAATTGATAAGGGGCATAGAAAGATTTACAGCAGCAAGTCCCATTGGACCAACGTTTTGCCCAAGAAACATTCCATCAACCATAATTTGAAGTGAAACTATAAGCATTCCAAAAATACTTGGAATAGCAAATTTAAAAAATAGTTTCGTTATATTTTCATTTTCTAAAATATTTTTATTTTCCATAAATAATTAAGATTTAACAATACCTCCTTAAAAAATAGTGAAAAAAAATCTTTTCTATGGTATTATAAACTATATACTAAACTATACAGTCAAGGAGAAAAGATGAAAAATAGATATAAGATATCAGAGATGGCGAAAATTTTTAATATATCAAGACAAACTCTTATTTTTTATCATAAAAAAAATATTTTAGTACCGTATATTGTAGATGAGATTAATGGTTATAGATATTATTCAAACGAACAGATTTGGGAGCTTTTTTTCTTGCTGACTTTGAAAAAAGCTGGTTTTTCATTAGAGGAGATAAAAGAGTTTACAGAGTTAAAAAATTCTGATAAAAGTATAGAGTTTTTAGAAAATAAAGTAGATGAAATTGATTTAAAAATAGATGAACTACAAAAATCCAAAGAAAAAATTCAGAAAAAAATAAAAAATATGAAAGAATTTTCTGAGGAGATTGGAAAGAAAATAAGTTTTGGAAAGATAGAAAAAATAAATTGTTATTTTCTTAAAATGAAAAATCAAATAGATGAAGCAGAAATGGCTATGAATTATGAAAAACTTCATCAAATAGCTAAGAAAAATGGAATAGAGGAAGTAAAATATATAACTATAACAGATATAAGTAATATAGAAAAATTGGATAGAGATAGTATAATTCCTGTAAAGAAAATCGGGATTATAGTGCCAAATAAAATTTTATTAGAAAAAAGTGAAGAGCTTTATATAGGAGAGCATTTTCTAATGAATTTTAGTGATTCCTATACAAGTTTGGTTGAAAGCTATAAAAATTTAAAAAAATATGTAATAAATGAAAATTTTATTCCTAAAAATTATGTAATTGAAATAGCTGAGGAATTTTCCATCTTAACTGAAAAAGGTGTGGGGGGACTATTTAAAGTCCTTATCCCCATTGAAAGTAAAAATTAAAAAGTAGTTATGATAGATCCTTGATATTTTTCATCAACGAATTTTTTTACTTTTTCAGATTGTAATTCGTTAACTAACTCTTTAACGTCAGGATCATTTATATTTTCATCTCTTACAACTACAACGTTAACATAAGGGGAATCTTTTCCCTCTATTTTGATAGCGTCTTCTGTAGGAGAGATTCCAGCTTGTAAAGCATAGTTTCCATTTATAACAGCCACATCAACATCATTTAGAACACGAGGAAGTTGAGGAGCTTCAATAGATTTGAATTTTAATTTTTTAGGATTTTTTACAATATCAAACTCTGTTACATAAAGATCAGTAGGGTCTTTTAAAGTTATAACTCCAGAGTTGTGAAGTAAAAGTAAAGCTCTACCACCGTTAGATGGGTCACTTGGAATAGCTATAGTATCTCCTTTTTGAATTTCTTCAAGAGATTTATATTTATTAGAATAAATTCCTATTGGAGAAATAATAACATCACCAACAGAAGAAATTTTTAGATTTCTTTCCTCTCTAAATTTTTCTAAATATGGAATATGTTGGAAAAAGTTTGCATCTAAACTTTTATCAGCTAAAGCTAAGTTAGGAGTAACATATTCATTAAACTCAATAATTTCTAAGTCTATTCCTTTTTTAGCAAGTTCAGGTTTAACCACTTCTAATATTTCTCCGTGAGGAACAGGTGAAGCTCCTACCTTAAGAGTTTTAGAGAAAGTTGAATTTCCAAATAAAGCAAAAGTTAAAACAGAGGTAAGTAAAGTTTTTGATAATTTCATACTATCATCTCCTTGAAAAATTTCTATAAATTATAAAAAATATCACTCTTAATAAAAAATCTCCAACTTCTTAAAATCGATCAAGAATTTGGAGAAATTATTTTAAAGATAGTAGCTTGTATCTGCCATCTACAGGAATTAGCACCACACATAAAGTAGGTTGCTGAAACATCTCAGGGCCAGTCCCTCCGTCTCTCTTGATGGATATTTTTTATTTGCAAGTATAATACACAAAAAAAATAAATTTGTCAACTATTTTTTTATTTTTTTTATTATGATATAATTAGTTGTAAGTTTTAGGATTAAGGAGTGATAACATTGGAAAAAGAAGTTCAGATGTCTGAAAGGTATCGGATAGGGATTATACTTGCTCTGGTTGGTGGATTTTTAGATGTTCATACTTATGTTTGTAGAGGGAAAGTTTTTGCAAATGTTCAAACAGGAAATATAGTTTTATTTGGGATAAGCCTTATTGAGAAAAAATGGTGGAATGCTTTTGAATATTTTATGCCAATAACAGCTTTTGTTCTTGGGGTTTTAATAGCTGAGTTTGTAAGAGAAAAATGCAATAAAGAAAATTTTCATTGGAGACAGGGCATTTTACTTTTGGAAATAGCAACTCTTTTAGGAGTAAGTTTTATTCCAATAGGAAAATATGATATAATAGCTAATGTCTTAGTATCTTTTGTATGTTCGCTTCAGGCAGATACATTTAAAAAATTTAGAGGAAATGTTTATGCCTCAACAATGTGTACTGGAAATCTGAGAAGTACCAGTGAATTTTTATATAAATTTATGAGAGATAAGAAAAGAGATACTTTTAGAAAAAGTAATCTTTATTTTGGAATAATTATATCTTTTATAGGTGGTGGAATGATTAGTGCAGAATTAACTAAAATATTTTTAGAAAAAGCTGTATTATTCGGTGCAATGGGATTGGTTGTGGTATTTTTTATGTTGTTTGTTGATTATGAAAAAAAGATAGGAGATAAAAATGTTTTATAGTGATTATCATATTCATAGTAGATTTTCTGGAGATTCCAGAGAAGATTTAGATGAGATTTTAAAAAAAGCAATAAGTTTAGGATTAAAAGAGATAGCTATCACAGATCATTTGGAAAAAGATATGATAGATATTGGACCAGAGTGGAATATTGATTTAGATGAATATTCAAACGAGATTTTAAGGCTAAAAGAAAAATATAAAAATGAAATAAATTTAAAACTTGGATTGGAAGTTGGAGTTCAACCTCATACTTTAGATTATTTTGAAAAAGAATTAAAAAAATATCCATTGGATTTTGTGATTGCATCTAGTCATGGAATAGACAGATATGATTTAAGTTTTGGAATTTTACAAGAGGGAAGAACTAGAGATGAGATGCAAGACTTATATTTTAGAACAGTTTATGAAAATGTAAAAAATTATAATAAATTTAATGTTTATGGTCATCTTGACTTTATAACAAGATATGGTGGACCTAAATACAGAGGAATGAATATAGGAAATCATATTGAAATAATAGAAAAAATACTTAAAGAAATTATTTCAAAAGGAAAAGGAATAGAAATAAATACCTCTGGTTATAGATATGGAGAAGATAGAGTTTATCCAGGTTTTGAAATATTAAAAAGATATTTTGAACTTGGTGGAGAAGTAATAACAATAGGTTCTGATTCCCATAGAAAAGATGATATCACTAAAGATTTTAAAATTGCTTATGAGATTTTGGAAAAGTTAGGAGTTAAATATATCTCTTCTTTTGAAAAAATGGAGCCAAGTTTTATAAAAATAAGATAGAAAATTTATAAAAAATACTGTACCTAAGATTTTTAATAATTAAAAAATGGTACAGTTTTTTTATTTTTTGTTAAAAATAATATAATAGATGTAATTAATAATTTTATAAAGTGTAATGTTATTTTATAATAGTGTTATGAAATTTAAAAATAAAAAATATTTATTCCTTGATTTTTAAAGGGATATAATGTATAATTTTTAATAGTGTGTTAAAAAATAAGTTTTTTATTTTAAATAATAGTGTTATGTTATTTTTAAAAGGGAGTTTTTAATGGGGAGAAAATTAAAATTTACTAAGGAAGAAATTTTGAATAAAGCTTATGAAATTTTGGTTCATGATGGAATGAAAAAGATTTCTGCTAGAGTTATTGCAAAAGAGTTGGGAATATCTACAATAGGAGTTTATTCAAATTTTTCATCTATGAGTGAACTTAAAAATGAACTTTCAGTTTTGGCTAAAAATAAACTTTTTGATAAGGTAAAAATAAATTATACAGAGTTGGGGCTTTTGAATATTGGGATAGGAATTTGTCTTTTTGCAAAAGAGGAAAAAGATTTATTCAGAGCAATTTTTATGAGGGAAAATCTTTCAAAAGAATTTTTAGATGAAATAACAAATGATTTGGTAGGATTAGTTTATAAAAGTTTTAAGGAAAATGAAAAATATAAAGATTTAAAAGATAGTACTATTGATTGGTTAATAAGAAGAGGTTGGTGGAGTACTCACGGTTTTGCTTGCCTTATTTGTTCAGGATTTTATAATCCAACTTATGAAATAATAGAAAAAGAATTAAGAGAGGTTGGAGGTTTAATAATGAGAGAAGCTCTAAAGATGGATAAACTTCCAGAAAATCAGTTAGAAAAAAATTTAAATATAAAACTTTTAAGAGGAGAGGAATAATGAAAAAAACGCTTATGTTAATGGCTCTTGTAGCCTCAGTAAACGCTTATGGAGGAAGTATTGACTATCTTGCACAACAAGACGCCGAATATTTTGCTCACCCATCAATGATAGGAAAAATTGGAACATCTGGAGCTTTTTATAATCCAGCAGGAACAGTATTTATGGAAGATGGAACTTATTTTAAAGTAAATGCTCAAACAATTTTTAAAGATTATACAATGAATACACATAAAGGAATATTATCTGATGGACAAAATGGAGTTCATAATAGTGATTTTGCATCTCCAATGGTTCCAAGTTTTCAATTTGTAAAAAAAGATGGAGATAGAAGTTATTTTGCTCACGCAGGAATCGCTGCTGGTGGGGGAACTGTAAAATACGATAATGGAATTTCAGCTTTTGAATTTATAGGGAAAGGAATAGAAAATACTTTTCAAAGTGGTATAAAAAATGAAGAAGGAAACTTTATATTACCACCAGATGAAAATGCTCAAGTAAATTATTTAGGTGGAACTACTATTGAAGGGTCTTCTTTTTATTATAATATTAACTTTGGTATGGCACAAAAATTAAATGAAAAATTTTCAGTAGCTGGAGGAATTAGATTAATATATGCTACAAGAGCTTTAGAAGGAACAGGAAATTTTGATTTAAGCTCTACTTATTTTGGAAAAAATAAAGTAAGTGTTACTTTAGATGCTGAAAGAGAAGCTTATGGAGTTGGAGGAGTAATAGGATTTAACTATAAACCAACTGATAGATTAAATATAGGTTTTAAATATGAAACAGAAGTTGAATTGGACTTTGAAGCAAAAAATGGTAAAAATGGATTAAAAACTACTGCAACTAATCCTTCGGTAGAGGGAATGATAGATGGTGCTTTAAGAAAAGAATTAGTTATTAGAGAATGGTTAGTAGATGGAAATAGAAATCTTCCAGCAATGATGGCACTTGGAATTTCTTATGATATGACAGATAGATTAACACTTCTTGCAAGTGGAAATTACTATTTCATAGAACAAGCTAATGAAGACCATGCTTATGATAATTATACAAATGGTTATGAAGCATCAATCGGTTTTGATTATAAACTAAATGAAAAATATACTTTAATGGCAGGATACCAATATACTAACACTGGAGCAAATGAAGGAACTTACAAAGATACTGATTACGCATTAGATGCTCATATGTATTGTGTGGGAATGAGTTATTCTCCTAATGAAACTAGAAAATATACTCTATCTTACGGATTTGTAGATTATCAAGATGGAACTTCAAGTGCCACAGGAACAACTTTTGAAAAAACAGTTCATACAATAGGAATGTCAGCAGAGTTTAAATTATAAAAACTCTTGACAAAACAGTTGTAAAGTTATAGAATACATTATCAACTAAAAATTAAATAAATATAACTTACTAGGGGAGCCGTAACTGGCTGAGAGGAGGTTCGACCTCGACTCTTATTACTTGAACCAGATAATGCTGGCGAAAGGAAGTAAAATTAACCCTCCACTTGGAGTATCAGATATCTGATAGCTATTAAGTTATAAAAAAGTGGTTGATTAATTGATAAAAGACTTCCCTAGTAGAAATACTAGGGATTTTTTTTGTAAAAGGAGGGAAAAAATGCAAATAGTTTTAAATGGAGTTTCTGAAAATATCGAAAAAGAGATGTTAATAAGCGAATTTATTGAAAAACTTTCTTCTGAAAAAAATATTAATCTTTCTGGAGCTGTTGTTTTATTAAATGATGAGCTTATAAAAAGAGATAATTGGAAAGATGTAAGCATCAAAGAAAATGATGAGATAGAAGTTCTAACTTTTGTTTCTGGTGGATAAAATAAAAAATTAATATTATATAAAAAATAAAAGTTTATGGAGGAAAAGATGGATAAATTAGTATTAAAAGGACATGAATTTGAAAGCAGATTACTTACAGGAACAGGAAAATTTTCTGATAAAAATCTAATAGCTCCAATGTTAGAAGCTAGTGGGTCAAATATAATAACAATGGCTCTTAGAAGAGTTAACTTTGCAAACCCAAAAGAAAATGTTTTAAACTATATACCAAAAGGAATAACTTTACTTCCTAATACTTCTGGAGCAAGAAACGCTGAAGAAGCTATTAAAATAGCAAGAATTGCAAGAGAAGCTGGTTGTGGAGATTTTATAAAAATAGAAATAATAAACGATATGAAATATTTAATGCCAGATAATGAAGAAACTATAAAAGCTACAAAAGTTTTAGCAGATGAAGGATTTATAGTACTTCCATATATGACTCCAGATTTAATTGCTGCAAAAAGATTAGAAGAAGCTGGAGCTGCAGCAGTAATGCCACTTGGGGCACCAATCGGATCAAATAAAGGATTACTTACAAAACCTTTAATAGAAATGATAAATGAAAATAAAAGAGTTCCAGTAATAGTTGACGCAGGAATTGGAGCACCATCTCAAGCTGCTGAAGCTATGGAAATGGGAGTTGACGCAGTACTTGTTAACACAGCAATATCAACAGCAGAAGATCCAGTAAAAATGGGAGAAGCATTTGCTATGGCAGTAAAAGCGGGAAGAATGGCATACTTAGCAAAACTTGCTAAAACTTCAAAATATGCTAACGCTTCATCTCCACTTACAGACTTCTTATTCAGAGGTGACAAATAATGGGATTTTATTCAGTTGTAGAGCAATGGAAAGATTTTGATTATGAAAATTATTTTGCAAGAGTAACAGATGAAGATGTATTAGATAGTATTTATAAAGAAAATTTAACAGAATATGATCTATTAAATCTTTTATCACCAAAAGCAAAAAATCATCTAGAAAGAATGGCACAAAGAGCAGCTGAACTTAAAACTCAACATTTTGGAAATATAATCTCTCTTTATATGCCAATATATATTTCAAACTTCTGTACAAATAACTGTACTTACTGTGGGTTCTCAAAGAAAAATCACATAGTTAGAAAACACCAAACTCTTGAACAAATAGAAGCTGAAGCAATAGAAATTGCAAAAACAGGTGTAGAACATATTCTTATGCTTACAGGAGAAGCTCACGGTCTTGTAACTTTAGATTATTTAAAAGATGCAGTAAAAGTATTGAAAAAACATTTTAACTCTGTTTCAATAGAAGTTATGCCATTAGAAGAATGGGAGTATAAAGAACTTGCTGATATAGGAGTGGACGGTTTAACAGTTTATCAAGAAACTTATAACGAAGAAATTTATGATAAAGTTCACTTATCAGGAAAGAAAAAAGATTATCACTTCCGTCTAAACACTCCAGAGAGAGGAGCAAAAGCTGGAATAAGAACAATAGGAATTGGACCACTATTTGGTTTAAGTGATATAAGACAAGAGGCATTTATGGCTGGACTTCACTTAAAATATTTAACAGATAAATATCTGAACTCATCTTTTGCAATATCACTTCCAAGAATAAATCCAGCAGAGGGAGGATTCCAACCAGATCATCCACTAGATGATGTAACTTTTGTGCAATTTATGACAGCTTATAGAATTTTTGAAGTTAAAGCTGATATAAATATTTCTACAAGAGAAGTGGCTGATTTTAGAGATCACTTAATGCATATGGGAATTACAAAAATGTCTGTTGGTTCAAAAACAGATGTTGGAGGATATACAGACAACGATCCATCTACTTGTCAATTTGAAATAAGTGATGATAGAAGTGCTGAAGAAACAATTCAAGCTATAAGAGATAATGGTTACCAACCTGTTTTCAAAGATTGGGAGCAATTAGTATGATAATAGGTATTGCTGGTTGTGGAGGAATAGGCTCAAATGTAGCTTATCATCTTGTTCGTGCTGGTGTAAAAAATTTTAAGTTTGGAGATTTTGACAAAATAGAGGAGAGCAATCTAAATAGACAATTCTTTTTTAAAGAACAAGTGGGTCTTTATAAAAGTGAAACTTTAGCCAAAAATCTTCTTTTGATAAATCCAAGTATTCAAATTGAAAATGAAATAATAAAATTTGAAAGAGATAATATCAAAGAATTTTTTAAAGATTGTGATATAGTGGTTGAAGCATTTGATAAAAAAGAGTATAAATCTCTTTTGGTTGAGGAGCTTTTGCCATTAGGAAAAAAAATAGTTTCAGCTTCAGGGATAGGAGGCTTTGAAACTAAAAATATAAAAATAGGAAAATTTGGAAAAAATCTTACAGTAGTTGGAGATTTTGAAACTGATACAGATATTTATAAAACTTATTCACATAAGGTAGGAGCTGTTGCTTGTATGATGGCTGAAAAAGTTTTGGAGATTGGAGGATATTTTGAGAAATAAAATAATAATTCCAGAAGGGTTATATGGTATAACTGGAGAAAATTTTGCCAATGGAAAAACTAATCTTGAATGTGTAGAGGCAATGATTAAAGGTGGAATAAAAATAATTCAATACAGAGAGAAGAAAAAATCTCTTGGACAAAAATTAGAAGAAGCAAGAGTTTTAAGAGAAGTTTGCAGAAAAAATGGTGTTTTGTTTATAGTAAATGATAATATAGATATTGCTCTTTTAGTTGATGCTGACGGGGTACATGTTGGACAAGATGATTTACCACCTAGTGAAGTGAGAAAACTTATTGGTGATGATAAAATAATTGGACTTTCTACTCACTCACCTGAACAAGGAAAAAAAGCTTTTGAAAATCCAGATGTAGATTATTTGGGAGTTGGACCAATATTTCCAACAACTACAAAGGATACAGCTCCAGTTGGTTTAGAATATTTAGATTTTGCTGTTAAAAACTTAGATATTCCGTTTGTTGCTATTGGTGGAATAAAAGAACATAATATTGATAAAATCATAGGTCATGGAGCAAAAAGAATATGTCTTGTAAGTGATATAGTAGGAGCTCCAAATATAGAAGAAAAAGTAAAATTTTTAAGAAGTAAATTAGAGAAATAAAAGAAAAAGTTGTAGCTTTTGCTACAACTTTTTTCACAGACTCATATATCAAATTTTTTACCATCAATAGAGATAGTAACAACTTGCCAAGGGATAAATTTACCACTATTTTTTAAAGCATTTACAGAAGCTCTTTCGATTCCACCACAACAAGGAACTTCCATTCTTACAACTGTTAAAGATTTTATATTATTATTTTTAATAATTTCTGTTAATTTTTCCTCATAATCTCCAGAGTCTAACTTAGGACAACCTATAAGAGTTATTCTATTTTTTATAAATTCATTATGGAAATTACCGTAGGCAAAAGCCGTGCAATCAGCAGCAATTAAAAGATTAGCTCCATCAAAATAAGGAGCATTTATAGGTACAAGTTTTATCTGTACAGGCCATTGTTGCAGTTTACTTTGCATAATATTCTCTTCAAAATTTTCTTTTTCATTTGAAGAAACTTTTATTGTTTTTAAATTTGATCCAGGGCAACCAAAATGAGATTTAATAACTTTTATTTGATTTTCCGGATAACTACCAAAAGAACAATCAGATTTCTTTTTTTGAGCCATATTTAATTTTACAGCCTCTTCATCATAAGGAAGAGCCTCTCTTTCTTCAAAAGAGATGGCGTTAGTATGACAAGAAGGTAGACAATCTCCAAGTCCATCACAATAATCATCTCTTAAAAGTTTAGCTTTTCCATTTACAAGTCCAATAGCTCCCTCGTGGCAAGCTTTTACACAAGCGCCACAACCATCACACTTATTTTCATCTATTTTTATAACCTTTCTTATCATAAAATCCTCCTAAAAACTTTTAAATTATATGTAGATTATAATATAAAAATTATAAAAAATATGTTGCATTGGCAACTAAAAAATTATTTAAAAAGTGTGAAATGATTTTTATTATAGTCCAGTATTTTTTGTTTTTTTAAAGTGCTAAGCTCTCTGGATAAAGCACTTCTATCAACAGATAGATAATCAGCTAATTCTTGTCTATCAAATTTAATATCAAAAGAGTTACTTTTATTTTTTAAAGCCTCAGCAGATAGAAAGGAAATAATTTTTTCCTTTAGAGATTTTTTAGTGATGTGTTCTATTTTTTGAGTTAGTAGAATATTTTTTTTCAGAGAAATTTGAAAAACATTATTTAAAAATTTATAAATTTCAAAAGGATTTTTTGGATTATTGATTAAAAAATCTTTTAAATCTAAAAATAAAATTTTACAGTTTTGTGAGGCCTCAACACTTAGATTTGGAGTACTTCTTTTTGAAAGAGCAAAAACTTCACCAAAAATTTCTCCAGATTTAAATTTTCCCAAAATATTTCTATTTCCCCAAAAGTCTTCTTTTATAATATTTAGTTCTCCAGAAATAATAATTCCAATCTTAGTGATAGGATTTCCAGCTTGAAAAATTAGATTATTTTTATCAAAATTTTCCTCTGAAAAATTAAAAAATTTTAATATAAATAGAATTTCATTATCACTTAGATTAAAAAAAAGTGGCAATTTTTTTAATAAATTCAAGTATTTCATATTTTTCTCCTAAAAGTTTTATATTTAATTATATCATAAAATAAAAAAAGTTGCATAAGCAACATAAAATATAGAAAAAATTATATATAATGTAAAAAAAGAAAAAAGAGGAGGATTAAAATAGATGGAAAATAAAATGTTTTGTTGGCAATGCCAAGAGACTTTAAATTGTAAAGGATGTAGTGTGGCTGGAGTTTGTGGAAAAACAGCAAATGTTGCCTACCTACAAGATTTATTAGTATATATAACAAAAGGAATTTGTGAGATCACTACAAGATTAAGAGAAGAGGGAGAGGTTATATCTTCTGAAATAAATAAAGTTGTTTTGGATAATCTTTTCACTACAATTACAAATGTAAACTTTTCAGAGGGAAATATAGAGGATAGAATAGAGCAATCTTTAGAAATCAAGAGAGATCTATATGGAAGATTAAAAAATAAAGAGATGTTATCTGGGGCTAGTGAATTTTCTATTGAGAGAAAAGATTATTTAACAAGAGATGAGAGAATAAGTATTTTAAATGAAAAAAATGTAGATTTAAGAAGTTTAAAAGAGATGGTAATCTATGGATTAAAGGGGTTATCAGCTTATGTAACTCACGGAAATGTTTTAAATGAATATAATGAAGAGATAGATATATTTTTACAAAGAGCTTTAGCAAAAACTTTAGATAAAAATTTAACTGTTGAAGATGCTTTAGGATTAGTAATGGAAACAGGAAAGTATGGAGTTTTTGGAATGGAACTTTTAGACAGAGCTAATACTAAAAATTATGGAAATCCAGAGATCACAAAAGTTAATATAGGGGTTGGAAAAAATCCGGGAATATTAATATCAGGACACGATTTAAAAGATTTAGAAATGTTACTAGAACAAACTCAAGGAACTGGTGTAGATATATATACTCACTCTGAAATGTTACCAGCTCACTATTATCCAAAATTTAAAAAGTATAAAAACTTTGTAGGAAATTATGGAAATGCTTGGTGGAAACAACAAGATGAATTTGAAAGTTTCAATGGTCCAATAGTGATGACAACTAACTGTATAGTTACTCCAAAACAGAGCTATAAAGATAGAATTTATACAACAGGTTTAGTTTCTTTTGATGGTTGCAAACATATAGAAGGGGAAGAAAAGGATTTTTCTCAAGTGATAGAACAAGCTAAAAAATGTCTACCACCAAAGGAGATAGAAACAGGGGAAATTATAGGGGGATTTGCTCACGAACAAGTATTTGCATTAAAAGATAAGATAGTAGAGGCTGTAAAAAGTGGAGCTATTAAGAAATTTGTGGTAATGGGTGGTTGTGATGGAAGAAGTACAAAGAGAGATTATTATACAGAATTTGCAAAAAATCTTCCTAAAGATACAATTATCTTAACTGCTGGTTGTGCAAAATATAGATATAATAAATTAAATCTAGGAGATATTGGAGGAATACCAAGAGTTTTAGATGCTGGACAATGTAATGACTCATACTCTTTAGCTTTAATCGCATTAAAATTAAAAGAAATTTTTGAATTAAATGATATTAATGATCTGCCAATAATTTATAATATTTCTTGGTATGAACAAAAGGCTGTAATAGTTTTATTAGCACTTTTATACTTAGGAGTAAAAAATATTAAATTAGGTCCAACATTACCCGGATTTTTATCAGAAAATGTTGCTAAGGTATTGGTTGAGCAATTTGGAATAAGTGGAATTTCAACAGTTGAAGAAGATATGGAAAAATTTTTTGGATAAAATAATTTGACAATTTTTCTTAAATATTATAAAGTGAAATAGAGATAATATTTGAGGAGGTAGTGATGATAAAAAGATTTAATGTTGGAAAAAGACTTAGTGAGGCTGTAATTCATAATGGTGTAGCTTATCTTTGTGGACAATGTTGTTTTGAAGAAAATGAAGGAAAAAAAGATGTTCAAACTCAAACTAAAGAAGCTTTAGCTAATATAGAAAGAGTTCTAAAAGATATTGGTAGTGATAAATCAAAAATACTTATGGCTACAATATATCTAAAAGATATAAGTTACTTTGATGAGATGAATGAAGTTTGGGATAACTGGGTTGAGCCAGGACATGCTCCTGCAAGAGCTTGCGTTGAAGCAGCTTTAGCTGAGAAAGAACTTCTTGTTGAAATAGTAGTAACTGCAGCAGTAGAATAAAAAATATAAAAAAGGGTTGTCACAAATTTAAGAAATATAAGATTAAAAATTACTACAGATTACGAAAAATTGATTTATTTAAAGCTCATTTCACTAAAATCACAAAACTCGCTACGCTCAAACAGTTGTGATTTTTAGCGTTCAATGTCGCTTTATAAATCTAATTTTTCTCCATAATTTCCGTAATTTTTAATCTATATTCTTTTTAATAAAAAATGCGACAGCCCTTTTTAAATTAAATTATTATAATTTTACTACATTTATTGGAGTTCCAGCTAAATATTTATTAACATTGTCAAAAGCGATCTCAGCTCTTATAATCATAGATTCGTGAGATGCAAAAGCAACATGAGGAGTAAGTATTGTATTTTTAGCATTTAGTAATGGATAATTACTTGGGATAGGTGGTTCCATATCAAATACATCTATACCAGCTCCAGCGATTTTTTCTTCATTTAAAATTTGGGCTAAAGCATTATTATCAACAACAGCTCCTCTGGCACAGTTAATTAAAATAGAAGTTTCTTTCATAAGAGAAAGTTTTTCTTTTGAAATAAATCCTCTTGTAGAATCATTTAGTGGAAGATGAAGAGAGATTATATCAGAAGTTTTCATTAAAGTATCAATGTCAACATATTTTAATCCTAATTCAATAGCTTTTTGATTTTCTGCAATATCGTAACCAATAAGATTAGCTCCCATACATTTAAAAAGATTAGCTGTCATAGTACCAATTCTTCCAGTACCAACTATACCAACAGTTTTTCCTTTTATCTCCCCACCGATAAGTCCAGCAATAGTGCCACCTTTTCTTATAACAGAGTTACATTTATTAATATTTCTCATAAGATCTAAAGTAAGTCCGATTACAAGTTCAGCTACAGCGTTATTAGCATAACCAGCAGCATTACAAACAACAATTCCTCTTTCTTTTGCAAGAGTTCCAATATGGTCAAATCCTGTAAAAGCCACAGAGATCATTTTTAAATTTTTTGCTACTTCTATAACTTCGTTAGGTAAAGGATTATTTGCTATCATAAGAATGTCAGCGTCTTTTGCTCTTTCTTTTAATTCTTCAACATCAGTAGTTTTTGTATCGTAGTAAACAAATTCATGTCCCAATTTTTTTATTTCACTGCTAAGATTTTCAATAACTTCTTTTTTTACTACTAATGGCTCTAATAATTTTATTATCATACTTTCCTCCAACTTATATTTTTATATAAAAAGTGCAGGTCACTAAGGACCTGCCATTATTATTAAATTATTTTTGTTTATTCTTCAGCTGGTTCTACGTGAGCGTAGTTTCCGTCTCTTTTCTTATAAACAACGTTCATTTCTTGAGTTTCTTCGTTATTGAAGATGTAGAAATCTTTTCCTAAAGTTTCCATTTGAAGTATTGCTTCTTCAAGTGTCATAGGTTTAGATTCCATAGAAACTTTAACTATTTGTTTTGTAGCTTCAGTAGAAACTGTGTTAGATGCAGGGTCAAATTTGAAAACTCTTTGAGAAACTACATCATTATTATCTCTTAATTTTTCTTTATATTTTTTAATTTGTCCTTCTAATATACTTGTAGCTTTATCTATTGCAACATAAAGATCAGATTCAGTAGCCACAGCTTTTAATACAGTTGAGTTTAAGTGAGCTCTCATTTCTGCTGTGTGTGAAGGTCCTTTTCTTAATTTTACTGCTGATAGAGTTACTACTATTTCGCTTATACGGTCAAAATATTTGTCTAATTTTTCAACTCTCTTTACAGTATAATCGTTAATAGGGTCTGTTACAACTAAATGTCTTCCGTTTACTGATATTCTCATAAACACCACTCCTTCTAGTACTTCAAGTATTCCATGATGTACTCCTTTTATATGAACCTCTATCTGAGGGTACTTCTTTTATGAAGCTTCTTTATAACACTTAGACGGAATTTTAAAAAATTTTGTCTAAAAAATTTAATTTTCTAAAAATAATTTTCCATTTTTTACAGAATATCTTTTATCAGTAATATTTGCAAGTTCTCTTGAGTGAGTAACTACAATAATAGTTTGATTATTTTCTCTGTTTATTTTTCTAAAAAGATTATGGATTTCATTACTTGTTTCCTCGTCAAGGTTTCCTGTAGGTTCGTCAGCCAAAATTATTTTTGGATCATTTATTAAAGCTCTAGCTATTGCAACCCTTTGTTTTTCTCCTCCAGAAAGTTGGTTTGGTTTGTGGCTGTATCTTTCTTTTAAACCTACACTATCTAGAATCTTTTTAGCTTTTTCTTCAATATTTTTTTTGTCATTAAAATTATTTAAAAGAGCAGGTAACATTACATTTTCTAAAGCTGTGAACTCTGGTAAAAGATAGTGGAATTGAAAAACAAATCCAATATCTCTATTTTTTAGTAAATCTATTTTTTGATGGTTAGTTCTATCAACTTTTTCTCCGTGGATATAAATTTCTCCATCGTCAATAGAGTCCAAAAGTCCAATAACATTTAAAAGGGTAGATTTTCCAGAACCTGATTTACCAATGATAGAAACAAACTCTCCCTCATTGATAACTAAATCTAAATCTTTTAAAATATGTAAAGTTTCGCTAGTTCCTTTATAAGTTTTATTTATATTTTTTAGTTCCAAAATTTTACTCATATCTTAAAGCCTCCATTGTTTCCATTTTACCAGCTCTATATGCTGGAAAAACACTTGATAAAAATATAACGATAAAGTTTACAAAAACTATGATTAAAATCTCTTTTAGAGAAATTTCAACGGGAATTTTACTTAAATAATATATAGAAGTAATTCCAGAGATAGAATAATTTTCAATATACCATAAAATTCCAAGGGATAATAAAACTCCTATAAAAATTCCAATTATTCCTAGAGTAATACCCTCTATTAAAAATATTTTCATAATATTTTGAGTACTAAATCCCATAGCTCTCATAATACCAATATCTTTTATTTTTTCACGAACTAGCATATTCATAATAACCCAAACTACAAACCCAGCAATAACAACTATCAATGAGAAAACCACAATCATAACAGTTTTTTCAAGAGCCAGAGCTGACAGAAGATTTTTATTTTGGTCTCCCCAAGTTCTGTTAAAAAGTCCATATTTTTCAGATAAAATATCAGAAATTTTGTCAGCGTCATAAGGATTATTAAGAGTAATCTCAAGATTTGTGATATTATCTCCCATATACATCATATACTGAGCTGTTGCAAGAGGAATAATAACCATACTTATATCATAGTCATAATATCCACTTTCAAAAACTCCAGTGATTTCCAATGGAAGTTCTTGATTTTCTGCTGAAACTAGAGAAATTTTATCTCCGATATTTGCTCCAAGCTGTCTAAAAAGTTCATTACCTATATATATTCCATTTCTTTTTTCAGAATTTATTTTTCCGTGAACGATTTTTTTCTCAATATCAATAGCAGTTTTTGCTTTTTCAATATCAAGTCCTTCGATTTTTACTCCAGAAACATAATCTCCGTAAATTCCTCTATATTTTATAAGTCCTTGAGTTGAAACTTTAGGTAAAACTCCCTTTACTCCCGAGATTTCTTTTATTTTATTTTCAATTTTTTCATATTCATCTTTATTTTCTACATCATAAACGCTTATATGACTGCTAAGTGATAATATACTTCCTATCATATTTTTATCAAGTCCATTGGAAATTCCAATAGAAACAATCAGAACAGTAACTCCAATCATTATCCCAATTATTCCAATGAAACTTTGCTTTTTCTTTTCAAGTATATGTTTTTTTGCTATAAAAAATTCAAACATTTATTCACCCTTTTATTATAAAAATTTTTCAATATCATCTATATTTTTAAACCAAGTTTGTAACTTTTCTTTTGCTTGATTTTTAATTTTATCATCTATATGCTCTGACATTTTTTTAATAACAACAGTTAACGCTCCAATGTCATCTACAAATCCCATTCCGGGGATAAGGTCTGGAATAAAATCAACTGGGGCAATAAGATAACCTAAAGCACCTATTATTAAAGTTTTATCTTTTAGAGGAATACTTTCTTTTTGAAGTACATAATATAAAATCAAAGCAAAATAAATTCCCTTTAAACCAATTTTCACAGCAAAATCTTTTATCTTATCCCAAAAAGAATCCTCTTTGAAAAAAGCTCTATATTCATCTGTATTAAATTTTTCATTTTGTATATCTTCTTCTAAAAACTCTCCATCAATAATATCATTTGGGTCTTCTCTGAATTTTTTCATTTGAACCTCCTTAAGTTTCATATGTAGATTATACATATTTTTTTATTTTTTTTAAAGAAATTATTTGTATTTTTTGTGGTATAATATATTATACCACAAATTAGGGGGAAAGATAAAAATGAAAAAATTAATTGATGATAGAATAGAAAAATTAAGATATTTTATGAAAGAAAATAATATAAATGGATATATTATAACTTTATCAGATTTTCATAATAGCGAATACCCTTGTGATTTTTTCAAAGGTGTTGAATATTTAAGTGGTTTTACAGGATCTAATGGAACAATATTTGTAGATAGTAAAAATTGTTATCTTTGGACAGATGGAAGATATTTTACTCAATGTGAAAATGAGATAAAAGGCACTCAAATAAAAATGATGAAAATGGGAGTGGAGGGAGAAGATACTCTATACCAAATAATAGAAAAAAAATTAAATTCTGGAGATTGTTTAGCTTTTGACGGAAGAACAGTATCTTTTAATGAGTATAAAAAATTTGAAGAGATAGCTAAAAAGAAAAATTTCAAGATAAAAACAGGGATAGATTTATTGGATAAAGTTTGGGAAGATAGACCTACACTTCCAAAAGAAAAAGCGTATCTACTTGATGAAAAATTTTCTGGAGAATCTTTAGAAAGCAAATTAAAAAGATTAAGAGAAAAAATGAAAGAAAAAAATGCCACAATTCATATTCTTTCAACTCTTGAAGATATAGGTTGGCTTTTAAATTTAAGAGGAAATGATATTGAATACAATCCATTTGTCTTGGCTTATGCTATTATTTCAATGGAAAGAGTATTATTATTCACAGATATTTCAAAATTTTCAAATGAAATAAAAAATTATTTCAATAAAAATAATATAGAACTTTTTGATTATTTTGATTTCTATAATTATTTAGAAAATATTCTTTTAAAAAATAAAATTTTATTAGATTATGATAACGTCAATTGCTTTATTGTAAAAAGTATAAATAAAAATATTGAAATAATAAACGGAGAAAATCCAACAGTGAGTTTAAAAGCTATAAAAAATGAAACAGAGATAAAAAATACAATAAATGCTCATATAAAAGATGGGATAGCTGTTACAAAATTAATGTACTGGCTAAAAAATCAAAAAGATTATAGCAAAATGAAAGAAATGGATATTGTAAAAAAAGTTGAGGAATTTAGGCAAGAGCAAGAGGGATATTTAGGAAATAATTTTAGTACAATATCTGCTTTTGGAAAAAATTCTCCAATGATGCACTATCTTCCAAGTCTTGATTCAAATGCTACACTAGAAGAGGGAAATTTTTTACTTTTAGATTCCGGTGGACATTATTTTGAAGGAAGTACAGATATAACAAGAACTTTTGCAATAGGAAATGTATCAAGTGAGATGAAAAAACATTATACCTATGTATTAAAAAGTTTGATAGATTTATCAAAACTTAAATTTCCAAAAGGTACAACTTGTGGAAATCTTGATACAGTGGCGAGAAGTGTTATTTGGAATTTAGGTCTTGATTATAGATGTGCCACAGGTCATGGGGTTGGATATTTAGGAAGTGTCCATGAAGGACCAAATATTTTAAGAGGAAAAAGTGGGGTTATTTTGGAGCCTAATATGATAACAACTGTTGAGCCGGGAATTTATTTAGATGGAAAATATGGAATAAGGCTTGAAAATGAAAGTTTAAGTGAGAAAACTTTTAAAAATGAGTACGGACAATATTTAGAGTTTAGAACTATAACTTTTGTCCCTTTTGATAGAGATGCTATAGAGGTAGAATATTTAGACAAATTTGAGATAGAATGGCTTAATAAATATAATGAAGTTATTTTTGAAACATTAAAAACTTTTTTAGATGAGAAAGAATTAAATTGGTTAAAAAAAGTGACTGATAAATTTTAAAAAAAGCAAAATAAAGTCCTTGAAATTTAAAAAAAATATAGTATAATATACAATAACGGCAAGTTAGGAAAATTTTAGAAAGAAGGAGAAATTAATTTAAAAAAAATGGAATTATTAACATTTTTGGAAAGCGATGACATTGAAAATTTTGAGGAAAATTTGAGTATTATTACTGTTGAGGAAAAGGATTCAAAGGGATTCACTATTCTACATTTAGCTGTTCAAGAGGGAAAATATGATTTTGTTGATGCTTTAATGTATCATGGAGCTGATCCAAATGTAGAAAACAAAAATCATGAAACACCTTTACATATAGCAGCAAAAAAAGATTTTCATAAGATTTTCAAATTACTTTGGGAATATGGAGCAGATTTAGAACAAGAGGACTACAAAGGAAGAACTCCTAAAGATATTGCTTTAGAAAATTCTAGTAAAAGAGTTTTAAGAGAGATAGAAGAGATAGAAGAAGATTAAAATATACAAATATAAATAATTTAACCTTGGTACAATGTATTTTGTACTGAGGTTTTTTTATTAATTAAAATAAAATTTTATGATATAATCTAGGAAAGAAAAATTTTATAGAGGTAAAAATGGAAAATTTAAAAAATGAGATAAAAAATTATATTCCTTTTAACGAGCAAGAGGAAAAAGACAGAGAGATTATTCTTGAATTATTAGAAAATGAAAAAGATATTTTAACAAGAGATAATAAAAAATGCCACTTTACAGTATCAGCTTGGATAGTAGATAGTTCTAGAAAAAAAGTTTTGATGTGCTATCATAATATCTATAACTCTTGGGCTTGGCTTGGAGGACACGCTGATGGAGATAGTAATTTAAGAAATGTTGTATTAAAAGAAATAGAAGAAGAAAGTGGAATTAAAAATATAAAGTTTTTAACAGAGGATATTTTTTCAATGGAAATTCTTACAGTAAATGGGCATATAAAAAAAGAAAAGTATGTTTCATCACATCTTCATTTGAATTTGACATTTTTATTGGAAGGGGATATAGAGGAAAAACTTTTTGTAAAGCTAGATGAAAATAGTGGATTAGATTGGATAGATGTAGAGGATATTTCAAAAAAATCAAGTGAAAAATGGTTTGTTGATAATATTTATTCAAAATTAACTGAAAAAGTAAAAAAGTATTATTAGAATAGGGGGAGAAAAATTATGATAAGAAGATTTATAAGTTATTATAAACCTTATAAAAAAATATTTATTTTAGATATGATAGCATCATTTCTTATAGCGTGTCTGGGAATGCTTTATCCTATAACTACAAGGGTGATGTTAAACAGACTTATTCCAGAAAAAAATTATAAAATGATATATATTTTTGGGGCTTTTCTTTTGATAATTTATGTTACAAGAATGTTTCTAAGATTTTTTGTACAATATTATGGGCATATTATGGGTGTTAAGATGCAAGCTCAGATGAGAAAAGAGATGTTTAAGAGAATACAAACTCTCCCTTACTCATATTATGACAATCATCAAACAGGAAAAATAATGTCAAGAATGACAAATGATTTGCAAGATATAAGTGAGTTGGCTCATCATGCTCCTGAAAACTTTTTTATTTTTGGGATAATGATAGTGGGATCATTTATCTATCTTTTGACAATAGAAAAAACTTTAACTCTTATTATTTTTGCTTGTGTACCTGTTATGCTTTTGGTATCAGCCACTTTTAAAAATCGTATGAGAGATGCTTTTATGGAAAGTAGAAAAAATGTGGCTGTGATTAATGCCTCTCTTGAAAGTAGTATATCAGGAATAAGAGTTACAAAAGCTTTTAATAACTCTCATATTGAGGAGAGAAAATTTGATGTTGGGAATAACGCCTTTGTAGAATCAAAAAGAAAAGCTTATAAAGCTATGGGACAATTTTTCTCATCAACAAACTTTATCACAGATTTTTTTAATGTAGTGGTACTTATTGCAGGGGGAGTGTTTTTATTTCAAGGAAAGATAAACGGTGGAGATTATGCTACTTTTATAATCTCAATAAATCTTTTTATAACTCCTCTTACAAAACTTATAGATTTTACAGAGCAATATCAAAACGGTATCACAGGATTTAAAAGATTTTTGGAAATTATTGATGAAGTTCCTGAAAAAGATAGAGAAAATGCTAAGGAGATTTCAAATATAAAAGGGGAGATTGAGTTTAAAGATGTGCATTTTTCATATAATGACTCTAAGGAAATTTTAAAAGGAATATCTTTTAAAGTTCCAGCTGGTAAAAAAATCGCCCTTGTTGGACCAAGTGGAGAGGGAAAAACTACTATTTGTCATTTGATACCAAATTTTTATAAGATTAATTCTGGAGAAATAACAATAGACGGAATAAATATAAATGATATTACTTTGGAATCTCTAAGAAAAAATATTGGGATAGTTCAACAAGATATATATCTTTTCGGTGGAACAATAAAAGAAAATATTTTATATGGAAAACCAGATGCCACAGATGAGGAAGTTTTTGAGGCTAGTAGAAAAGCGAATATTCATGATTATATTATGACTTTGGAAAAAGGTTATGATACAGAGATTGGAGAAAGAGGGGTAAAACTTTCTGGAGGACAAAAACAAAGACTTTCTATTGCTAGGGTTTTCTTGAAAAATCCAACTATTTTAATTTTGGACGAGGCAACATCTGCTCTTGATAATACAACAGAGATTTTTATTCAAAAAGAATTGGAAGAACTTTCAAAAGGAAGAACAACTCTCGTTGTAGCTCACAGACTTTCTACAATAAAAAATGCTGATGAAATTTTTGTTATACAAAATGGAAATATAGAAGAAAAAGGAAATCATAATGAACTTTTAGAAGCAAAAGGTATTTATTACAAGCTTTATTCATCAATGTTTAATAATTAATAGCTTGACTTTAGAGTCAAAAAGTGATAAGTTTAACATAGAAGTAGGAAAAAAGTTTCAAAAGGAGGAGAAATATGAAAGTTTTATTATTAAATGGAAGTCCAAGAGTTGGAGGAAATACGGACACAGCTTTAAATGCTATTCAAGAGGGATTTTTACAAAACACAGATGCTCAAGTAGAAATGATAAATTTAAGAGAATGTGAAATAGTTGGTTGTAAAGGTTGTAATTATTGTAAAACAACTAACGGAACTTGTGCAACAAAAGATGACGGACAAGTTGTAGCTGACAAAGTTGTTGAGGCAGATGTAGTTATATTTGGTTCTCCTGTTTATTGGTGGGGAATTTCTTCACAACTTAAGACTGCAATAGATAGAGTTTATATGAAAGGGGCATTGTTAGTTCAAAAACCTAAAAAAATCGGTGTTCTTGCAGTTGGATCTGCAACTTTAGACGACCCTGAATATGAAATAATTGGAAAACAATTCAAATGTATAAGCGAATATTTAAGATGGGACTTAATAGCTGAAAAATATATTTCTGCCACTGAAAAATCTGCTTTAGCAAAAGATAGCGAAAAAGTATCACAACTTAAAGAGTTATATAAAAAATTTATATAGAAATGAGAGATGATATGGAGATAAAATTAAACCACAATATAGAATTTATACTGAATCTTCTTAAGGAAGAGGGGCAAGGATATATTGTAGGTGGATTTGTGAGGGATATTTTTTTAGGGCTTAATCCAAAAGATTGTGATTTTGTTACAGATATAGAGTATGAGAGATTAAAAGAGATTTTTAAAAAGTTTAAGCCTAAAGAGATGGGAAAACATTTTGGAATAATTCAAATAAAAATAGGTGGTATCCCTTATGAGATTGCAAAGATGAGGGAAGATATAGGAATACCTTTAGATAGAAAAGTCCAAAAGGTAGAGTTTACCAAAAATATCTATGATGATTTGAAAAGGCGTGATTTTACAATAAATGCAATAGCCTATGACGGAGAAAAATTTTATTTTGGAGAAAAATCAAAAGAGGATATAGAAAATAAAGTTTTGAGATTTGTAGGAGATTGCACACAGAGAATTAAAGAAGACCCTTTGAGAATTTTAAGATATTTTAGATTTCTTGCAACAAAGGATTTAAAATATTTTCCAGAAACTATCGAGGAGATAAAAAAATCTAAAAATCTTATACAAAATCTTTCGGCAGAGAGAATAAGAGATGAGCTTAATAAGATAATTATAGGTAAAAATGCTTATAAAGTTTTAAAATTGATGTCAGAAAATAAAATTTTAGAGGAGATAATCCCAGAGTGGAGCAAGACCATAGGCTTTGACCAAAAAAATATACACCATATCTATACTGTTGATGAGCATATTTTAAAAAGTTTGGAACTTACTAATGGGGATTTAATAACACGTCTTGCAGTTTTATTTCATGATATAGGAAAGCCTAGATGTTATACTTTTGGAGAGGATGGGCAAGGACATTTTTATAAACACGAAAAATATTCTGTAGAGATAGCAGAAAAGCTGATGTTAAATCTTAAATTTAGTAAACTGGATACAGAAAGAGTTTGTAAAATTATAAAATATCACTCTCTTTATAGAGAAAATATTGATGAAATATTTGTAAAAAAAATGTTAAATCGGTTTGGTGAAGAGGATTTGTATAGATATTTGGAAGTTGTAGAGGCTGATAGAAGAACACATAACAATGATGTTTGTAATCTTGAAGATTTAGAGCAAATAAAAACTATCTTAAAAAAAATCCAAGAAACTAAACCTCCATTATCAATAAAAGATTTAAAAATATCTGGAAAAGATTTATTAAAAGTAGGCGTTCCAAAAGGAAAAATAATAGGAGAGATTTTAGATTATCTAATGGAAAAAGTTTTAGAAGATGAAAATCTAAATAACTATGAAACTCTTATAAATCTTGCAATAAATTATAAAGATAGACCTGAAACGTAAATTATACGCATCAGGTCTTAATTTTTTATTAAATTATTTAGATACTTTTTGAGCCTGTGAAAAAGATTCTGTAAATTAAATAATACTAACTTTTAATAGCTTTCT
>OGRS01000693.1_pt1 | contig 28298 bp, 27 predicted proteins | sample 1553561 | NCBI WGS metagenome assembly OGRS01 (sample SAMEA2580103, study PRJEB22360) | human gut metagenome | biome: human gut; feature: human-associated habitat; material: faeces | place: Denmark | collected 2008/2010
GACAAAGAGTATGGGATTAAAGAATATTTAAATGATTTGAGGTATTCACTAGAATTGATAAATGATATAAGTCTTGAAATCGAGAAGGTAGATGATAGTATTAATCTAGAAAGCAAATACAGAGAAGTGTTCAAAAATTATGGAGCAGCGGTTTTATGTGTCCTCATAGAAGAAGTTAATTTTTATAGTGACAATAATATAGATACTAATACTAAAATTATCTATTTTTAAAAATTTTATTAGCTAGATTGATTTTCCATTACTATTCAGATACTTTATCAGGAACTGATAGTGAGATTGTGGTCTATATGGATAATGAATTTGAGGGGACCGTAGAGAGATTTATTAATATTGATAAATAGAAAAGTGCATAAATCATATAGTACATGGAATGGGTTAGATGTATATCCTATAAATGATAATGTGATTCTTTTGGTATATTGTATATTTAATAGTGAAAGAAGACAAAGAAGACTATAGATGCAGGATATACTCCGTATAGCAGTTGTATTAATTAAATATGAAAACCTTAATTTGTCAGTTAAAAGTAAATAATTAATGTTTAAGTGTGTAGTTCGTTGAATTACGCACTTTTAAATTTTATAATCGTTTTAGAATCAGTTTAATTATTAATGATGTGTTAATAATTAAATTAAAGGCAGTTGAGGTGAGAATGATGAGTGCAGGAAACAGGATATATATGGCTATAGATTTAAAATCTTTTTATGCTTCTGTAGAATGTGTAGAAAGAGAATTAGATCCATTGAATACCAATCTGGTGGTTGCTGATTCATCTAAAACGGAAAAGACGATCTGTTTGGCTGTTTCTCCTTCTCTTAAACAGTATGGTATCGGCGGTAGAGCAAGGCTCTTTGAAGTAGTTCAAAAGGTCAAAGAAATCAATAGAAAAAGAAAAAAAGATAACAGGTATAGGGAGTTTAGAGGAAAATCACATATTGATTCAGAGTTGAAAAATGATATAGGTCTTGAACTGGGATTCATTATTGCTCCTCCAAGGATGGCATTTTATATTGATTACAGTAAAAAAATCTATGAAGTATATTTAAAATATGTTTCAGCTGAAGATATTCATGTTTATTCAATTGATGAGGTTTTTATTGATGCAACGAGCTATCTTAAAACTGTTAATAAATCTCCAAGGGAATTTGCAAAAATGATTATTCAGGATATTTATAAGACAACGGGAATAACAGCAACAGCAGGAATAGGAACAAATCTATATCTTGCAAAAGTAGCGATGGATATTGTTGCCAAGCATGTTAAAGCAGATGAAGACGGAGTGCGGATTGCCTGTTTAGATGAAATGAGATATCGGAAATACTTATGGCATCATCAGCCGATTACAGATTTCTGGAGAGTTGGTAAAGGATATGCAAAAAAGCTTAATGAAGCAGGGTTGTATACTATGGGCGATATTGCTAAATGTTCTGTAGGCAGTGAAGACAAGTATTACAATGAAGATCTTCTTTATGATATGTTCGGAGTCAATGCTGAACTGCTGATTGATCATGCATGGGGATACGAACCTTGTACAATGAAACACATCAAGGCATATAAACCTGAAAGCAGCAGTCTGGGAAGCGGACAGGTTTTAAGCAGACCGTATACTTTTGATGAAGGAAGAATAGTCCTTAAAGAAATGATTGACTCGTTGTGTCTCGATCTTGTGGCAAAAAATCTAGTAACAGATCAGATTACTATAAGTGTTGGCTATGATAAAGAAAACATCAAAACTGACTATACTGGCGAAATAAAGGATGACAGATATGGACGAAAGATTCCAAAACATGCTCATGGCACTGTCAATATAGGCAGATATATTTCATCAGCAAAGCTGATTACACAAAAAGTTTTAAACTGGTATGACAGCAGTGTTAATAAAAAATTAACAATAAGACGTTTTGCATTGTCTGCTAATCATGTTACTGACGAAAGCTGTATTAAAACAAAACCGACAATACAGCAAATGGATCTGTTTACTGATTACGAGCAGTTAAAAAAAGAAGAAGTAAAGCTTGAAAAAGATTTAGAAAAGGAAAAAAGACTTCAGGAGGCAACTTTGAAACTGAAGCAGAAATATGGGAAAAATGCTGTATTAAAAGGTATGAATTTAGTAGAGGGAGCAACTGGCAAAGACAGAAACAACACTATCGGGGGACATAAAGCGTGAGTGAAATATATAATTAATTAAAAAAACAGTATGGCCAATGATCAAAGAGCTGTTGATATTATTAAAATATATGCGATAATATTAAACGGTGATTATTGTGAGAGACAGAGAAATTATAGCAAGAAACTTAATAAATATTATAGACGTGAAAAACTGTCAGTATTTTAGTCAGTTTATGAATGATGATTTATATGACAAACTGTATGATTATCTTATAAAATTAAGTAGAGGAAATGACAAGGCGGTTGCTCATACAAAACTAATGATGGAAGAGTGCAGACCGATTATTGAAAAAATCGAAAAAGACGAACAGATTTCTAATGATGAATTCAATTCTTTTATGGAAAAATTTAGAGTGTTTAAAAGGAAATATCTTATGTAAAAATGCATTTCCAATATCATAAATACCGTACTGCTGGTATAAAAATTATTTTTTGGAAGAAAAGGATAATCGAGATTTATGATCTAAACGATAAATTAATAACAGGAGTTAGTAATCAGGATCAGCTTGATGAGTTTATGGATGATAATGAATTTGAATATCCAGAAGTTATTATAAAAGAGAACGGTAAATGGAATTCTTCTGGAGATTTTATCATTATAAATTTCAATTATAATAGTTTGACAAAGGAACAGATACATTTTTATAAGTGTATTTTTGTAAAAAATCATGGTTATTTTACAGAATGTAAAATCTTGTCAAGTTTTACTGTGTATAACCCTACACAAAAAACGGCATAAAAGGCTTTTTTTCGTGTAGGGTTATACACGATTTTTATCAATTTTTGGCCTTTGATTACTAATTTCCTAAATATATGAATTTTTTTCTTATGATTTTAACAAAAAAAATCACGCATTTAAGCCAATTTTAGGAATATCCAACATTAAAATATCTGTTTAGCCTAAAAAGTTGTACTAAAACAGTGTTGAAATTTGTACTAAAAGTGTTATAATTATGTCATACTTGGGGTAAGTGTAATAAGAATTTAAATTCTGTTACTCATAGGAATCCTGGTAAATTTACCAGCCCCTGAAAAATAAATATTTGTACACAGCTTAGGGAATATTGCTGTAAAAGTTATGTAGATAATTATACATAACTTTTTTTATTGCACAAATTTGAAAGGAGATATTTTTATGTGTGAAAATAATTCTAAACTATTTGAAGTGTTAGAGATGATTGAGGATGATATTGAAATTAATGATGAGGATATTGACAGTGAACAATTTTTTTCGTTAAAAGAGGTAGGTGTTACTAATGAATAATGAAATGTCTAAAACAAGGCAAATGCTGATAGAGGGCTACATAGAGTCACTTGAACAGGAACAGATTCCCTGGAGAAAAGGATGGGGTAATGGTGATTCTCAGCATAATCCCATAACAAACACTTTTTACCGTGGTATTAATCAACTATTATTAAATTATAAATATGATGAGAGAAGATATGAAGATCCAAGATGGCTTACTTTCAATCAGATCATGAATGAGGGCTGGACTTTAGAAAACGCTAAAGGGCAGGGGGTACCATTAGAAAAATGGGGTATATACGATAGAGAAGAAAAGAAATATATAAATGTTTCGGATATGAAGAAAATTATTGCAGAGGAACAGCTTGAAGGAAGAGAAGTTGATGCAAGATTTTGTTGGAGCTGCAAAACGTTTACGGTATTTAATGCATCGCTTGTTAAAGGCATAGAAAAATATGAAATTATTAGAAATGAATTTGATATTGATGAGGTAGGATTAGAAATGATTGAAAACTATTGTGATGCTACTGATCTTGCAATTATAGAAGGTAGACAGAGCAAGGGAGAAGCTTTTTATAATAAGATCCACGATACTGTTTATGTTCCAGACAGGTATTATTTTGACGATAGTTATGAATATCTTGCAACTATACTGCATGAATGTTGTCATTCTACTGGTCATCCTAATAGATTGAATAGAAATATGCTTAATGAACATGATGAATATGCACTCGAAGAGCTTAGAGCGGAAATAGGCTCTTCTTTTTTGTGTGGTGATTTAGGGTTAGATATCAGTAATGCAAGAATTGATAATCACAAGGCATATATTCAAAGCTGGATATCAGGGTTTAAAGAAAAACCAAATGTTCTATTAAGTACTATAAATGATGCAAAGAAGATTACTGATTATATTGAAAATAAAGGTGAATTAAGTGGAATTATTGAAAGACAAAAGAGTGTTATACAAGGTCGAAAAAGATAAATCCTGGTAATTTTACCAGGGGTGTAAGGAGATGATTATGTGAAGAATTACCCAATCATTTATTTAAATGAAAAAAAATTTGTGACATTAACTGGTGCTAATAATGAATATATCAAAATATTAAAAGGAGCAAAAGATACTAACAATGAAAGTACTATAAGAATTAAAATTAAACAAGACGATAAAATGTCAGGCTTAGGTAGCAGAGAATTTGAACTAGTTATAAGCGAATCGAGTTATCCGAATTTATTTATTGAAATGATGAATTATATGGAAATGGTATATCTGCATGACTGTTTTAAAGGTGTTGATGCAGATAAGGTAATAAAGAAGCTGCATGATAAGCAGGATGAACTTGAATATTGGTATATCGAATATATACTTGAGAATCAAATAGATAACAATTTAAATGAACTACTTAACAACCCGATAGATTACGCATCAACAAATTATTTAGCACCACACGAGATAGCATATATGATATTTCAATGTGAACAGTGGGACAAAGAACATGGTTTTGATTCTGAGTTTAGTTATGATGAGATGGATACAGATTATCTTGAAAATTATTACGCAGATAGATTTAATATCGATTATCATGAAGAAAATATTAATAGATACATAAATAAATATGCAAGTGATAAAATTATAAGTTCTAAATTAAAAAGAAATTTAGATGTCTATAGCAAGTTAAAGAAATATCAAAAAAAAAGGAGAGCAGGAATTGGTATATAAAGTAAAAAAACTGCTTATATTTGTTTTATGCTTGCTATCGTTATTTATCACAGGTTATTCAGGTTAGTTTGGTAATTAGTTATTAGATACTATATTTGCTGACGTATGAAGAATAATTTTATACTTAAATTTTATATTTTGCTCGCCTAATAAATAAACAGTAGAGATATCTCCCATATATAATAATTCTCGGCGGGTTTAGACTATTAAGAACAATAAGGATTTATTCCTCATTGTTCTTAATTTTCATTTTATCTGTTAAGAGTAAAAAACAAGTATACTTATCTTATCCCTATCCAACTCTAACAGATAAAGACTAGATAATATTATTAGCATATTATCTAGTCTACGACATAATGAGAGTCAGGTGAATTGTAAAGCTATGGATAATAGCTTGTTGTTCGTTAATAAGCATGATGTTAATTTTTTCCAATCTTGTAATCGAATCACAAAAAGAAGACTAAGTATTCTTTTGAAAAATGAATAAATTATATTAATGTCACCTAAAATGACATTTTTTTTGATAAATTATATGTGGGTGGGAGATCATGAATATTGGAAAAAGATTAAGAAAATTAAGAATTGAACATAATTTAACTCAAAATGAAGTTTCAATATTAACTGGAATAAAACGTTCGTCAATTGCATCTTATGAGCTTAATGAACAACTTCCACCGGTTGATAAACTGATACAGTTGGCAAATTTATATAAAGTTAGCCTTGATTATTTATGTGGGTTAGATAATAGTGAAATTCGAAATACTAGAAATGAAAAATCAAAGATATAAAGAACTGTTTCACTATGTGGGACAGTTCTTTATTTGAAGGGAGAAGCTGAAATGAAGGTTAAGGAATTATGTTTAAATTATTTAGATACAAGAAATAAAAAGATTATCGCAGGAATTAGTGTAGTGGCAGTGATTTTAGCTAGTACACTGGGTATATATGCTTTAACAAAAGATAATTTACCCGATTTCGTTCTAAGTAATAGTAAAACTATTAAATTAGAATATGGAGATAAATATTCTGTTAACGGCATGAAATTATTGAATACAGAAGGTATGGATGATAAAGATAAAAAAATATTAAAAAATGGTTTAAGTATAAAATCTAATTTTAAATATGAGGACGGTAAAGATTATCCAGCAGTTGGAGAGTATAAGATAACAATGATCTTTAATGATGATACACTTGTTAAAAAGGTTAAAGTTGCTGATACGACTGCACCAGAACTTAATACAGAATTTCGTGATATTGATATTGTTAAAGGTACTGATCTAAATACTTATGATTTCGGCGGTCTTAATTTATTTAATGCAACAGATCTATCGCCTGTAGAGGTAGGATACGACAGCAGTGCAATTGACACTAACACAGTAGGAACATATGTATTAAAAACTACAGCTAGAGACAGTTCTGGCAATGAAACTGTGAAAGAAATGTCAACTAATATTACTGAAGCTCCAAATGAAAATCAAGAACTTGTAACAGAAACAGTAACTAATGAAGATGGAACAAAATCTATTCGCAATACATTAAGAGATAAAGCGACAGCTCAAGAAAATACAGCAAATACTAAAATTAGTTCTAATTCCAGTAAAGGAAGCAGTACAAATAAAAAAGGATCTACAGGTTCAACAGGAAGCAGTTCTAATTCATCTTCTAATTCTGGGGTGAATCAAAGTTTTGTTGCTAATATGTCAATTTCGAGACAAACTACACAGGCAATAACAGTTGTTGGAAACGGTGGAAGCTATGCAACGTTAACACTGCATACTAAGCGTAACGGTATCTGGACAGAAACATTAAGCTGTACAGCACGAGTAGGGAAAAATGGTATAACTAGCAATAAACGTGAAGGTGATGGAAAAACACCGACAGGAATCTATTCATTTGGTCAGGCATTTGGTGTAGCAGGGAATCCAGGTACTTCTAGAGGATGGTTACAGGTCAACAACAATCATTACTGGGTAGATGATGTAAACAGTCCATATTACAATAAATTAGTTGATGCTAGTCAGACTGGAATTCAATGGAGCAGTGCTGAGCATTTAATTGGTTATCCAACAGCATATAAGTATGCTATTGCTGTAAATTATAATACAGCTTGTACACCAGGTGCGGGTAGTGCTATCTTTTTACACTGCTCAACTGGCGGTTCTACAGCAGGGTGTATAAGTGTGAGTCAGTCAAATATGATTCGTATATTACAGTCACTGCAGGGTGATACTTTAATAGGAATATATCAAAATTCAAATAGTTTATACTAAAGTTTGAATTATAGAGTAATAAATTATAAAATTTAGATGGAGGGATAAAGTATGGACATCAGAAAAGACATTATTGATAAGTATTTAAATACCAAAAAGAACAGGATCATTGCGGGCTGTGTTACGGGTTTAATTGTCTTAGGTTGTGGTGGAGGAATTGTATATGCGACAAGAGACACCTCACCAAAATTACAACTAAAGAAAAATACGATTAATCTTGAATACGGAAAAGAATTTAAAGCTGATTTTGACACTTTAGTTGATACTAAAGGATTAAATAAAGAAGATAAGGAATATTTGAAAAAAAACCTTAAAATAAAATCAGATATTAAAAATGATACTGAAAGTGTGACCAAAGAGGATGGTACTACAGAAGAAAAAGATCGTGGATTTGCTAAAGTAGGAGATTATAAAGTAAATTTAACATATAAAGATGAAACTAAAACAGTTAAGGTAGTTGTGAAAGATACAACTGCTCCAGAAATTACAGTACCAGAAAATATAGAAATTCTTCAAGGGACAGATTTGAGTACATTTGATTTTAAATCATTGATTACAGCGACTGATTTAGCACAAATGGAATTAAATATTGACTATAGTACAATTAATGTTAATGTGCCTATGGAATATATTGCTAAAGCAAACGTTGAGGATGTCAATGGGAATAAGAACGAAAAAGAATTTAAAGTAACAGTAATTGCTCTACCAATAGTCGCTGAGGACGAAGTGGTAGTGCAAGAGACAGTAACAAATGCTGACGGAACGAAAACAGTAAAAAATACTGTTAAGAAAAAAGCAGATTTATCTGGAGATAAAGTAGTATCTAGTGGAAACAATTCAAATAGTAGTTCTAATAGTTCTGGAAACAAACCTTCAGGTTCTGCTGGAACTGGAGGAAGCTCAGGATCATCTGGTAGTGGTTCTAACAAGCCTTCAAATGGAGGTGCAACTGGTGGTAACAGTTCTGGAGGAAATAGTGGTAATTCAGGCGGAAGTTCTGGAAGCGGAGCAGGTTCAACTGGTGGAAGTGCGGATGTAGACATATCTGGTTCAACTCAAAATGGAGGCTATACTGATATTTGGGGAGGAGGACAAGGAAATTTTGACGATATATTTGGATAATATTATATGTTAAAGCAAGCGTAAGATCGCCTGCTTTTTTTATTATGAAGGGGGAATATATTATGTATCTTTGTAGAAATCCTACATTAATATGGCGAAAGTCATTTTTTAAGCTTGAAAAGGAGGGCAAAGATGATTAAAAAGAGTACAAGAAATGTTTGGAATAAGTTTATTAAATTTTCACTTGTTGTTATATTACTTTTTGGTGGGGTAATATCTTCAATGGCCAGTTCTTCTTTACATGCAGAAACAGTAAAACTTGAAAAGGGAAGTCCAATATATTATCCGAGTTGGCTCGGTAACTGGTCTACCAACTATTATTATATCAATGGCCAACTGGCATACTGTTTAAATTCTTCTCGAAATGAACCAGTAAATAACAATAGTGCGTATGCTGAAATCAGTAATAATATGGAACTTCTTAAAGTTCTTTATTATGGATATGGCGGGCCTGAAGATGTTTTTAAAGATGATCAAGTTACCAATGATACTAATAAATATCTGTATACGCATATTATGGCTAGTTATGCTTACTCAGGAGATATTTATGGTGGTAAGTCATGGGATGATTTATTGGCTAATGGAATTGGTTTAAAGTGGAGATATGAACAGATCCAGTCTATGCCGATTCCATCAAATGAATTTAATTTTGATGGTAGCACTAACTTTAATACCACTGCTTATTATGATTTAAATACGGGAACTCAGCGCACAAAAGATATTAAGTTTAATTCTACTAGTAGTAATACTGTAACATTGCCATTGCAAACTGGTATAAAGCTGCATAATGTTACGAAAGGAACTGTTGCTATTAATAATGCAACTATATATGGTGGAGATACTTTTTATTTAGAAACAGATATATCGAGCAAGCATGATGACTATAGTTCTGGAAAACTGACAGGCAGCCACAAAACAAGATATACTCCGCTGATTGTAAAATCAGACAGTACCAGTGTTCAGGATATAGGTTCTTGGAGTTTCACTTATGATCCTACCCAAATAACATTAAATGTTAATTGGATAGATGGGAGCCAGATTAGTATTAATAAAACTGACAATTTTGGTGAAAACATTTCTAACGCTAAATTTGATTTATTACAGTGGAATAGGACAACTAGTCGTTACGAGAAATTAAGAGAGTTTTCATATAATTCTACCAATAAATTATATGAGAGTGATTTTTTAGAAAAAACAGATCTGAATGAAGGTAAATTTAAGGTAGAGGAAACAGTGCCAAATGGATATACAGCTTCTTCGAGATACGAGCAGGAATTTACATTAGACGGCTATATCGACAGAAGTGTTTTTACAGCAGAAATTGAAGGTAAAGAAGTAAATGTAAAATTATCGTCTACACTTGCGGACAATCATTACATAAAATATGAGGTGGATGGTGTACCAGATAGTGTAACAGAGATTAAATTTCCTACATGGTCGATTAATGGGGAACAAGATGATATTGATTGGGTTCACCTTGCAAAAGAAAGTGACGGGGTATGGCGTGCAAATAAGCAGATGCCTGAAAGTGGACAGTACGTGATTCATATCTATTATAATACTGCTGTACAGCAAAATATTTATTCTCATGCGGTTAATTTTTGGCCGAGCGATACAACGATCAATGTTGTAAACAATAGGATAATGGGTAAAATATCTGTTGATAAATTAGATTATCATGCAGGTGAAAAATTAGCAAACGCAACATTTGATGTGACTGCCAGAAACGATATAAGAACACCACAGGGAACTGTTATATATAGGCAGGGCGAAGTAGTTGGAAATCTTACAACAGATGAAAACGGTTATGGTGAACTGGATAATCTTAATTTAGGGGAATACACCCTAAAGGAGTCTGTAGTACCAGATGGTTTCCGTTCTGATGACAGTACATATGATTTTACTATAACTGCTGATAAAACTGATTCTAAACTGCATATGGGATTAGATGTGACATGGGAAATAAATAACTATCCTACTTTTATAAATGCTTATAAAGTTGATAAGGATTCGGGCAAAAAACTGGAAAATGCTGAATTTGATTTATACAACGTTACAGATAAAAAGAAAGTAGGAACATATAAAACAGACAAGAATGGCAATATTGCTGTTTTTTATTTATCAAAACAGAAAACCTACTATCTTCAGGAAACAAAAGCTCCTGACTCTTACAAATTAAATGATACCAGATATTATTTTTATGTTGATGAGAAGGGGGCATTCAGTGTTTCAGATCTGAATGGTACTGTAGAAGATGGTACTTTTAATGTGCCGTTTCATGGTACAATGACCATTACTGTTAAAAATGAAATAGATATATGCAATCTTCGAATTACAAAGAAGAATGATAACAGTAAAGTATTAGAGAATGCTGAATTCAGCTTATATTCTGATAAGGAATGTACAAAGGAAATAGAAAAAGGAAAAACCGACAAGAACGGTCAATTGAATTTTGATCGGATTTCTGTTGGTGATTTTTATTTAAAAGAAACAAAAGCACCTGCAGGTTATCGTCTGCTGGAAGATCCAATTAAAATATCATTAAAAAATGTGAACGGGAAGTTCACTTTTTTTGTTAATGACAAAGAGATTAAGGAAGATGACAAAAATAACAGCTTAACGTTAGAAAACGGCTTATATACTGGCAATTTGACAGTTATAAACAGTCGAGGATCTATTCTTCCTGCAACGGGAAGTCCTATGACAATTGTTTTAACAGGGGCAGGTATTTTATGTTTATTAATTTTAATCAAAAGGGGAAAAAACAATGATGAAGAAAATTAAAAAATTAGGTATAACTGCTTTAGCTTGTGTACTGTCTTTAACGACAGCAGGAACAGTAGCAAATTTAGTCAACAGTGGAAATACTGGAAATGGAATTTTTACGAAACTAAATGCTGAAGGAACAGGACATATAACTATTAATGCCAATGTAGGAGATAATGGAGTTACTCAAAGTCTGGCAGGGAAGAAATTTAATATTTACCGTATCTTTGATGCTCAAAACAGTGCAGGAATGGAGAGTATTAACTATACAATGAACCCTGCATATGAAAAATCGTTAAAGAAGGTTACTGGAAAAGATACAGAATATGCAATCATAGATTATATTCAAACGTTAAATAACAATCAGGTGATCAATGATGTCTCACAGATACAGAAAAATGAGACTGCATATTCTAATTTTAGATATTTTGTTGAGAGTCTAAGAAATATGTTAGTTGAAGATAAAGCCGACCCTACTCAGGTTTTAACAGTTCCATCTACAGCAACAGACAGTTATACATTAGATGTTGCATACGGGTGGTATATAATCGATGAAATTACCAGTGTTAATGGAACGCACAGTGCTGCATCTATGATCATGGTCAATACTGCTAATCCAGATGTTGCAATCGATATAAAATCAGATTTTCCTGTAATTCAAAAACAGATTTTAGAAGATGATAATCAAAAGAATATAGGAGCGGATAAAGACGGATGGAACGATGTAGGAGATTACGAGATTGGACAGACCGTGCCTTACCGCTATTTGACATATGCGCCAGATATGAACGGGTATGCAAATTATTATTTTGCAATGCATGACCGCATGGACAGCCAGTTAACATTCAATAAGGATAGTGTAGTTGTCAAAGTCGGGAACAAGACGCTTGTAAAAGATACAGATTATAAAGTTGTAACAACTGGCTTAACTGGAGAAACATTCCAGGTCCAGATTACAGATTTAAAAGCGACAATTAATAAATATTTTTATTCATCTGAAGCAGGAGCAAATCCAGAAACAGAGAAACTGTACGGTCAAAAAATTGTTGTAGAATATAATGCTACTCTAAATGAATCAGCTCAGGCTGATACTGGAAGAGCAGGTTTCGAAAATGATGTAAGACTGGAATATTCTAACGATCCCGACAGTGACGGAACTGGCAAAACAGGGTTAACACCTTGGGATACAGTAGTAGCATTTACATTTAGAATGGACGGTATCAAAGTAAATGACCAGACTCCAGAAAGAAAGCTGGAAGGTGCTAAGTTTAGATTATACAGTGATGAGGACTGTACTAAAGAGGTAAATGTTAAAAAAGCAAGCGGCGGAGACGGTTATACTGTAATCAATAGAGACAGCGTAACAGGTGATAACGCACCAAGTGAAGCGGTTGAAATGGTATCTGATTCAAATGGTGTTTTCAATATCATAGGTTTAGACAGTCAGACATATTATTTGAAAGAAACTAAGGCGCCAGACGGTTACCGTTTATTAAAAGACCCTATAAAAATCGATGTAAAAGCAACTTATGGAGCTGACAACAGATTAAATTATGTTAAGGGCGATGGTGCAACAGCAAAGACATTACAGAAATTAGCAGCAACAGCAAGTTTTAAAGAATTTTACACAGGCGCATATAGTCAATATGACAAAACACTATCAACTGATGCAGATACAGGTACATTTAATATCAAGGTTGTAAACAAAGTTGGATCAAAACTTCCTGCAACAGGTAGTATGGCCACTTTATTATTAGTTGCAACGGGTACTGCGGTGATGGTAACTGTACTTGTCAGAAGAAGAAAAAATGAAAAAAATGAGAATTCTCAAATTTCTTAAAAAAGATATTTTAATTTTTATAACAGGACTGGCTCTTGTGAGCTATCCTGTTATTTCTAATTATATGGAGTCCAGAGAACAGGCAGATCAGATCGATACATATAACAGTTCTGTCAGTGAATTAAGCAGAGCAAATAAACAGTTAATGCTGAACGAAGCTCATGAATGGAATGATAACCTGTATTCAAAAGAAAAGGGACTGCCAGAGGATTCAGGGTTAGAATATGAAAATGTTTTAGATCTTGGAAATGGTGTAATAGGAACTGTAGAAATTCCAAAAATAAAGGTAAATATGCCTGTCTATCATGGTACAGAAAGTGATGTATTAAACGTGGGAGCTGGCCATATAGAGGACAGTTCTTTGCCTGTAGGTGGTAACAATACCCACACTGTTTTAACTGGCCATAGAGGCTTGCCGTCAAGCAAACTTTTTACTCGATTAGACGAACTTAAAAAGGGTGATCTTTTTTTTATTAAAGTAATCGATGAAACTTTAGCATATAAAATAAATAAAATAGAGGTAGTACTGCCTGATAAGGTCAGTTATTCAATTATAGATAATCAGGATTTAGCGACACTGATTACCTGTACTCCTTATGGGCTAAATACCCGTAGGCTTGTAATAACAGGTAAAAGAGTTCCATATAAGAAAAAGGAAAAAAAATCAATTAAAAGCAGTATGCCGTCATTAAGGGAAATTATTTTCTATGTTATTCCTGTTCTGTTTTCAGTGGCAGGCATACTATTTTTTAGAAAACGAGGGGTGAAAAATGTGTAAAAAATTAATTACAGCAGTATTCACAGTTTTTTTATTTTTTATCAGCATAACGAATATTTCAGCTTTAGAAGAAGTCAAAGGATCTGTAACAGTAAACCTTGAAGAAGGAAAAAAGGGAACCAGTGTTAAAAACGTAGAACTAGAATTAATTAAAGTTGGTGATGTAGTTAATGGACAGTACCTTTTTATAGATGATCTGCAGGATATTGAGATTGATTTAAACACTTTAGAAACGGCAGAAGATATGAAAAATGCAGCATACACTATTTCAAAAATTACTGTTTCAAAAAATATAGTTGGAACTAGAAAAACTACCAATGACTATGGAACGGTCAAATTTGATCAATTAGAAAAGGGTGTTTATCTGCTTCAGGCAATAGATATCAATAAATATGAGAATATCGTATCAACATTGATATCCGTACCTGTATTTAACAATGAAAGCAAAAACAGCATGAATTATGATATCAGTATTGTCCCTAAACATTCACCTGTAATTGCAGTAAAAACAGGTGATGCATTTGATTTGAAACTATTTGCCGTATTAGCAGGAGTTAGTGCTGTTATTATTGCAATAATACGAAGGGAGGCGATATAGATACAAATTAATATTTATTTAGATATCAAAATGATATCTTTTTTATTTTAACTTAAAGCGAGGTAGAAAAATGAAAGGATTAAACAAAATAAAAAAATGCTGGAAACAGCTTATACTAGCATTAACGATGATATTTAGTATAAGTACAGCTTCATTATCTCAGATCAATGCTGAGACGGTAAAACTTGAAAAAGGTGAGGCAATAAGATATCCAAGTTGGCTGGGGAACTGGTCTACTAACTATTATTATATTAATGGACAGTTATCGTATTGTCTAAATTCTTCCCGAAATGAACCAGTAAATAATGATTCAGCAATAGCAGAAATTCATGAAAATGAAGCTCTTTTAAAAGTATTATATTATGGATTTGGCGGACCAGGTGATGTATTCAGAGACGATCAGGTTACAAATGATACTACTAAATATCTTTATACGCATATTATGGCTAGTTACGCATACAGTGGAGATATTTATGGTGGTAAGAGCTGGGAAGATTTGGAAGCTCATGGTGTTGGTTTAAAGACAAGATATGATCAAATTCAGTCAATGCCTGTACCAACTAATCCATTTTATTTGAATGGTGTGCAAGATTTAAAGTTAAAAGCTTTCTATGATGGTAATAGTCAGAGAACAGAAAATATTTATTTTGATTCTCGAGAAGATAATACTTTGACAATTCCGCTTACAGATGGAATCGAATTATATAATGTGACTAAAGGAACTACTTCAAAAGGCAATGCAATAATTAATGGTGGAGATACTTTTTATTTGAAAGCAAACTTAGAAGTACGACAAAACTATTTATCTGGTAATCTAACTGGTAGTGCAAAAACACGCTATGCTCCACTAATTGTAAAATCAGATAGTAATAGTGTTCAAGATATCGGTTCTTGGAGTTTTGCATATGATCCTGCATCCTTAAATTTTGAAGTTGAGTGGGCTGATGTTGGAAGTCTTGAATTAACTAAGACCAATGATACAGGAGAATTATTAAACGGTTCGGAATTCAATTTAAAACATACAACTCTAGAGTTTGAAAAGGATTTAGTTGTAAAAAACGGTAAAATAAAAGCAGATAACTTACCAGTTGGTGATTATATTTTAACAGAAACCAAAGTTCCTGATGGACATGCTGCTATTCAAAAAACATTTAAAGTTACAATTAATAAAGATCAGACAACAGAAAGAATTGTAGTAAATAATATTAGACCTACCGGTACATTAGAGATAAATAAGACATTAGAAAATTCCAATGTAGAGGTAAATAAAGCTTACTATGATTTAACGAAAGTACAATTTAAGATTACTGCAAGTCAAGATGTTTATGACAGTGTTTCCTTAGAAAAATTATATTCTAAAGGAGATGCAGTCACTGTAGGAAGCGGTAAGGGTTCAAATGAAGATACTGTTAAATTGATTAGTGGAAATGAATTAGGAAATGGCATTTATACATGTGATACAAATGGTAAATTAGCTTTATCTGGATTGCCAATGGGAACATATAATGTGGAAGAGATTGCCTGCCCAGATGGTTTTGTTTTAGATAAAGAAGTCAAAACAGTACAGTTTGCACAACAGGATTTTGTTACGTTAACTTACACTTCTTCATTAAATATAAATAATGAATTAACAAAAACAGTTTTCAGCAAGGTAACTGCTGATGGGGACAATCTTTACGGTGTTCCAATGGAAATCGTAGATGTCAAAACTGGTAAGCCTGTTCATACATGGATCACCGATGACAGCAGTTTGGAAATCGACGGATTGCCAACTGGTGATTATATTTGGCGTGAGGTAAATGCTCCAGAAGGTTATGTTTTAGCAAAACCTATCGAGTTCACTGTCAAAGATGGAGATATCCAAGATATTGAAATGAAGAATTTCAATATTGAGTTTGCGAAAAACGGAAACGATGGCAACAAACTTCTAAAAGGAGGAGAATTCCAGGTAACAAGTACTACTAAACAGATCGTTGATAAATGGACAAGCGGTGAACATATTTTCGATGTCACTGAAGATATGAAAGCTAAGCTGATGGCAGGTGAAACAGTAAGTGATATGTATGTTGATATTGAAGATGATTCAAGTACATATTACAGAATTTCTAAAAATGAAGGACGGGATGATTATAGACTTTTAATGCAGGCAAATGGTGAAACTAAATATTATAACATCGATATTAATGGCGATGAAACAACACATATGATCAGAGGTACAGCTGAAGATCAGGAATATGTTATCACAGAGCTAAAAAGTCCAGACGGTTATGCAACCGCTAAGCCTGTTACATTTAAAACAAATAAAGAACAAAATTTAACTGTTGAAATGACAGATGAAATCACTCAATTAGAATTTTATAAGAAGGATATAACTTCGCAAGAGGAGCTTGAAGGTGCAACTTTGCAAATCAAAGATAAAAACGGAAATATTGTAGATGAATGGGTATCAGAAAAAACACCACATAAAATTACTGGATTAACTGTTGGTCAAACATATACAATGATAGAAGTAATTGCACCAGCAAATTATAAAATTGCACAAAATAAAGAATTTACAGTTAGTGATACTGGAAAAGTTCAAAAAATAACAATGTATGATGAACTGATGCCTGTTGCTAAAAAGGTAAAAACTGGTGATGATATGTATATAGGAATGTATATGATGCTTGGCGGTCTATCAGCATTGTCAATTGGAATGTTTATGTCTAACAGAAATAAAAAAATGCATAAAAATTAATTAAAAGGCGATCTAACAAATCGCCTTTTTCACCTGGTAAATTTACCAGGATGGAGGGATTTATGATAAAAAATTCTAAAATTATTATGAAAAATAATTTATTAAAGATAGCTTTAATAGTTCTTGCATGTCTCGGCTTAACGATGTTTGGGTATGTAGCTTACAAATGTGATTTTAGAGTAGCTTATACACTGTTTCTTTCAATTATTGTTAGCCTAATTCCTGTGGTTACAGGGATTTTTATTATACGATTGTCATTCAAATTCTTTATAAAAGAAATGCCGGGTATTATGAATGATTTTGTTAAGATAAAAACTATTTTTAAGAAGGCGTTTATGAATGAAAATAACTAATCATAGTGATATCAAAAGATTCAGTAAAATCGAGTTTTTAGTGTATGAATACGTAAATCTAATGGCGTTAGTCAATCCGGCAGTCGGTTTTTTATCTGAAGATGCAGTTAAGTTTTTTATTATGTATTCAATCGACACCTATGATGATAGAAATAACAGCAGTTACACGACTATGAATGAATCTGTATATACACTTGAGAAAAGAATTGAAAATGGAGATTATAAAGATAATTGAAAGTTATTAGACAGATTTAATCATTTTAAACAGATACTGAAGGATACTGAGCCTCTATATTTGAAAGTAAATGATGAAAAGAAAGAAAAAAGTCGATGGACAACAATAACATTCACGAAAAATCAGATTGGGAAAACATACATAGCTAATGGTAGAGAGGTTTGTAATATTCGTTTACCGATTGGATGCAATTATGAAAGATATGCGTTAACAGTTCCAAAATCATTAATAAGTGAAAGCAATTATTCCAATACAATGTACTTTAGGACTACTGAAAATTTTATTCATTCTATCACAACGTTTGATGATAAAACAAAATCGTGGTTAAAAGTGGAATTAGATACAGATACATTAAAGAAAGAGATGCACTCAATATTTAAAAATCATAAAAAAGATACAAACATCAATAAAACTGAATTAGAAAAAATAAACAAGAATAGTTGTGCGAGAAGTCGATAGATAAAAAAGGAGAGTTTTTAATGCAAAATATTTTAATTGTAAAGAGCTGTGATTTTGTATATTCACCTATGTTCTCTTGTGAAGATGTTGACCCTACATATCAGCAGGCTTTTATTAAGCCGAATTTCTATTTTGTTGATGATAGTAAGTTGAATTTAAAGATTGATATTTCAGTTGGTAAAAATAAGACAGATTATGATTTTAATATGCTTATTAATTATGAAATTGATTTAGATGAATGCTACAGTACATCAAAAAAACCTAAACATGAAATAGTTAAGGAAATCATGAAAGAATTTGATATATTAGATGGATGTAGAACTTTGGTAGAACAGCAGATTGAAATGTCAAAGAAATTGAATCTGCATTTAAAAAACAACATAAAAAATACAAGAGTTAAAAATTTATTAAAAGGAGGACATTAATTAAATGATAAAAAAAATCAAATATAAATTATCAGGATTTGTAACGATGCTGTCACTTTTGTTTTTTAAGATAAACTATATATATGCTATAAAGGCACCATCTACTGAGGATGGGAAGAAAATAGCTAAACCATGGATAGATGGGTTTATTACATTTTGTCAGTGGGCAATGGTTGGAGTATTTGTAGGTTTTGTAATATTTAATGCGGTAAGGTATTATCAGTTATCACAGCAGGAAAGAGAAAGAACAAGTTTTTGGGACACAGTAAAAAAGGGGTTCTATATCCTGGTATTTGCAGAGTTAATTGTTCCTATTTTATCAATATTTGGGCTAAGCTGGTAAATTTACCAGCTTTTTTACTGAAAGGAGGAAGCAAATATGGATCTTTTAGATGTTGAAGGTCTAATTAGAGATCTGCTGTGGGCAATGTGCAATCTAGTCCTTAACATTGTCGATGCACTATATGAAATAGCTAAAAGAATATGCTCTCTTGATCTAACTAAAATTGATTTTATATGGCAGTGGTATGATGTGCTGGTTGTATTTTTTGTGCTGTTTTTATTGTTTAGAATTTTTAAGGTTTTTTTTAAGTCGTATATAGATCAGGATTTTATGCAGAAACTTAATGTAGGAAAAGTTATGGTTATGCTTTTTGTATCAATATTTAGCTTTTCAATGTTTCCGTACGGTTTTGCTTATTTAAGTGATATATCAAACAGTGCGATTGAAAATATAGCAGTATTTACAAACAGTTCCCCTGATGCAAGTTTCAGCAGTATATTAGTTCAGCAGGCAAGTATTGATATTTCGGCAGATCTAAGTAAAAATGCTGATGATATTAATAATTTAAAAAAATGGAAGAATGAGCATAAAAAAATAAGTGAGTCAAAGTTTAATTCGTTCATAGCTGATTTTGATTGGGCGGAGGCACTGGTAGGAAAATACTCATCAAGCAAAATGGTTATTATTTCTTCAGCCATTGCTAATAACCTTAGCAGTATTAGCGAACTTACGTATAAACAGTATAGTGATTATTATGATAAGACATATGGCGAAAATATTGATATAAATAAGATTGATATTAATGAGTGTTATGAACTTGATGATGGTGTACCAGTTTTAGGTGATATTCCTGTTGCAAACTGGTGGTTTGGTGCAACACAGATATATTACTTTTTTCCAAGTTACAGTTCACTGTTTTTTGGATTAATGGCTTCTGTTTCTGCATTGTTCATGTTTTTACCAATATGTTTACAAATGGCTGTTAGAGTCATAGGGATGATATTAAAGATAATGCTTTCCCCCTATGCTTTGAGCAGTCTTGTAGATCCTGAAAGCAACTCGTTTAAGGTGTGGTCTAAATCATTACTCTCTGATCTGCTTTTAAATTTTTTTCAACTGTATTCTATGATTTTAATATTTACACTGTATTCATCAAGTGATTTAGACAAGGCTATAGGTGCTACTGGTTACGGTATGTTTGTGAAGCTTTTTTTGTTTTTAGGAGGTCTGTTGGCTGTTGTCAAGGCACCAGCTGGTATTACTGAAATAATTGGAGGCGGAGAGCTTGGTGCAGCCGGTTCGGCTCAGGGGTTTATGGGATTGCTGGCAGCAGCAGGATTTATTATGCATCCTAAACAGTCACTTCAAATGAGGCTTAATCCCGCATCACTTTATGGGGGTGGCCGACAAGGAGACAGATTTTCTAGAAACGGCAACTCGGAGGACTTAGGTGAGAATGGATTAAATGAAGGAGAAAATATCGATACTGGATTTAATCAAAATGGTAGTATGGGTGAAGGTGCTGATACTGGATTTAATCAGAAAGATAGTTCTAATGAGCAGTTTGATAGTTATGGGAATAATATGGGCAGTGAGGAAGAACTGGGAGCTGATGGTAATCTAACTGGAGGTAGTGGAAAAAGTGAAAATTCATACAGTACATCGAGTTCTTCACCAACAGACCTGCAGCTGGATTCTGCAAAATATTATGGCATAGAGGGTGCTGAAAAAATGTCGCAGCAGCAATTGAAACAGGAATTTACTAAAAGAGGATATGGCAGTTCTTTTCCTGAACAGCCTGGTTATAATATTGATGCAGGAATTGGCAACAGTAAAGTTAATATTGATAATGCTTCGAGTAATAATTCGGTTAAACCAGCTTCACAAAACTCTCTATTGAATGACCATAGTTTAAATAAGGATAGGAGGTTTTAAAAATGAAATTTATAGTTCCGCAGAATTTTAAAAATGGACGACTGATAATGAAACGCTATAGATTGTTTGACTTGGTTATGCTTATCTCAGCTGTTGGTTTTTCTTTAGTGGTGTTTATTGCGGTCGTACAGTCAGGCATAGGTCGAAATGGGATAATATTCTTTTTCGCCTTTTTTTCTATTTTAATTTTTATAACTTTTATTTTAACGATGGGTGCAGGAATAAATCATAACATACTGGAACTTATCTTAACTATTAAGGACTACTATAAAACTGAGAAGAAATATGAATGGGCAGGTAGAATATATGCAGATGAGGAAAACTTCAAAAAAGAACAAAGATAAAAAGAAAAAAGTAAAATTGACAAAGAGTGATAAAAAAATAATTAAGGAAAGAAGAAAAGTCAGATATACAACACTTGACTGGATGAGTTTGGAAGAAATTAATCCTGATCATTGTGTTATTGTTGAATTTGATAATCGATTTATTTTAAAAGGGATTAGAATAATGCCTAGAAATATTTATCTGTTAGATGACAAAACATTAGGCAGTATAATACAAGGCTTCAATGTTTTTTTAAATAAGGAGAAAAGGCGACTGTACTGGAAGTTTGTAAAAAGTGAGCCTAATATGATTAAACAAAACAGACATCTTATTGATTTGTATGAAGACGAAGATGATGAACGTATAAAAAGGTTTATCCAGTATGAATTAGAAAAGAATGAATGGTTTATGTCAAGTTTTAATGAAATGTCATTTTATATTCTTATATTAGAACCGGAAAAATACATTGATAAACATTTTCAGGATTTATGTAATTATTTCAAATCTACCCGGATGCAGTTTGAAATAGCAAAAAAGAAAGATTTTCAAAATATGATCTATGCTGATTTTGATAATAGAGATATCAGTGATTACTATATACCTAAACTATATAGTGAAGAATTTAATGTAACTAAAGGAGAGGAAGGTACAGATGAAGAGTTTTAATGATATGAAAAATTTAATGTTCAAGTCACGTGCAGTCCCTCGTGGATTTCATGAATATGCTAATTATTATGTAATTGGTGATAAATTTCATCGTGCTATGACATTTACAATAACTAAAGATTTTGATGAAGGGTTTTTAGGAATGTTTGTAGCTGGTCAGAATTATCGTGTAGAAATGGTTACAGAACCATCAAAAGCTAAAATATCCAACTATATGAAAACGGTTGTAAAAGATATGGAGCAGGAGTACAGTAAAACTACCGATCGAATTCAAAGGGCTGAATTAAGAGAACAGATGGACGGATATAATGCGTATATCAGAGAGCTTGTAAGAAAAAGGGATGCTACATTAAATTGTATAATTACAGTGTTTATAGAAGCGAATACATTAGAAGAATTGGATGAGCGAACTTATGATCTGGATAAACTGTTCAGTACATATAATGTTGAGGTAAGAGCTGAACGTTTTTTACAGCAGAGAATATTGAAATGCTCCTCACCGTTCTTTGAAAGTGACGGTTTTAGAAAAGAAGCTAGTCAAAATATTGGGCAGCTTCTATCAACGCAGACAGTAAGTGGTTTGTACCCGTTTACTTTTGATACATTGGATGATGAAAAAGGGATGCTGCTAGGGGTTGAATCTTCTCAAAAAGGGATGGTATGTTTTGATCAGTTTCTTTATTTAAACAATCCAGCTAAAGCTAAAAAATATAAAAGACTAAACGGCAATCTTATTATTATAGGTGAGTCTGGATCAGGTAAAACAACTGCGATGGATCTGATTTTAATGTCTCATATATGTCATACTAGAAAAGTAATTTGGATTGATCCTGAAAATAAAAACCGTACTATTATAAAACAGGCGGGAGGCTCTTATTTTAATCTTGGTACGAAAAATGCAAGAATAAATATTTTTGATTTAAAGCCGATTTCATGCGATGAAGATGAAGAAGACGAAGTTGATAAATACGATACCAGATTGGCAATATACAATGTTGTTGAGGATATTAAAATTGTTTTTAGATATTTATCTAAAGATACCAGTGAAGGTGCTCTGGATATTTTAGGAGAGCTGGTACTAGAGGCCTACGAAACTGTAGGTGTGAATATAAACGAATCTTTTCAATATTTAAAAAACACTGATTATCCGACTTTTAGCGTTTTTTCAGCAATTGTAGATGAGCATATAGAAAAGTTTGAAAAATCGAACATAGTTAACGATGAATATACAGCTCTTAAAGAAATTAGAATCAAATTAAAACCTATATGTACTGAGTGGGCTAGATATTTGGATGGGCATACGACAATAACTGAGGATGAGATGAAAAATCCTTTTTTTGCATTTGGAACTAAAGTGTTTTTTAATTTAACTCCAGGATTAAAAAATGCGCTAATGCATATTATATTTCAATATGCATGGGGGTTATGCCTGGATGAAACGAGCGAATCGGTTTTAGCTGTTGATGAGGCACATATGTTTGTTTTGGCTGGTGAAACTGCAAAGATGATTGAACAGTTTCAACGACGTTCTAGGAAGTATCATAATGTAACTATTTTAGGTACACAGGAGCCTCATGACTTCGCAGATCCGAGGGTTTTGGCAGAAGGTAAAGCTATTTTTAATAATGCAAGCTATAAGCTTATTTTAGGATTAGACAAAGATGCTACCAAAGATTTAAGGAAACTTACTGCATTATCAGATAATGAGATTAAAAGGATAGCAAGATTTTCACAAGGGGATGCAATACTGATAGCAGGAAATAAACGCTTGCCGATAGAAATAAAAGCTACTCCAGATCAGCTTGCATTGATGAGATAAATGAAAGCTCTGAAGTATACAGTAGCTTCTTTTTTTACTTTTTTTTTAGTTCTTGTCCTAATTGTCGCATGTATATCTGGGGGTAAAAGTAAAACAGAGGAAGTGGATTTTGAAGGTGGCAATACTAGAGATTTATTTGTTGCAAAGGCAATAGATGAATATAATGCTGTTAATGGTGCCGTTGGCGGTGACAAGTATAGAAAATGGTATACTGGTAGTGCTGATGGAGCTAACTGGTGTGCGACCTTTGTTTCTTGGATAGCGGATCAGTGTGGGCTGATTGATGCTAAAGTTATTCCTAAATATCAGGGGTGTGATGCCGGTGTTGATTGGTTCAAGAAAAAAAGTGAATTTCAATATACCCCTAGATATGGGGGAAAAAGTATAGTCCCTTCGCCAGGAGATATTATTTTTTTCTGTAAAGGAAATAAAAACGATTCAACGCATACAGGAATTGTAATAGATGTTACAGATAATACTGTCCATACAATCGAAGGTAACTCGAGCAATACGGTAAAGCGTAATTCTTATAAAACGGACAGCAAGTCCATTTTAGGATACGGAATTCCTGCATTTCCAAATTCAATTTCAAACGGAGTTAGCGGAATGCTTTCTGAGGAATTTAAATACTTTGCAAAATATGAAAGTAGCTGTAATTATGATCAGGGATTTAGCAGTTCTGATGACTATCATGCACTGGGATATTACCAGTTTGATAACAGATACGATCTTCAAAAATTCTTAAAATACTGTTATCAGTTAGATAATAATAAATACGCTTGTTTTGAGGCATATTTAAGCTGTTCTAAAGCATCTTTAAGAAATAATAAGGGATTAGAAAAAGCATGGCATACAGCTTATTCTAATGATCCAAAAGATTTTGCGAATAAGCAGGATCAATTTGAATACGATAATTACTATATACCGATAGAAAATGCATTAAAATCATTAGGAATAGATTTATCGTCGAGAAGAGATTGCATTAAAGGCCTTGTTTGTGGTATGTCTAATCTTTTTGGAAATTCTGGTGCTAAAAGGCTTATAAAAAATTCCGGTATTACTAATGATCTAGGCGACAAAGAGTTTGTAACTAAGCTGTGTGATTATCTTGTGTCATATTGTCCAAAACATTATGCATATGGAAAATCATATGCAAACAGGTATAAAAATGAAAAAAACGACTGCTTAAGGTATATTACTAATTAATATGTGAATATTAAACATATATATGTTATAATATATGTACGATAGGAACGGTGATATGATGTGTTTATTAGAAAATAAAGTTGAAGAGTACTATAAATTAAATGGTGAATACATGGTTTATAGTGATATGCTGGAGTATGGATTTACTAAAAGAGAGATAAGCCGGCTGGTTGAAAAAGAACTTTTAAGAAAACTTGTTAAAGGACTGTATATTTATAAAAACGAATTAGAAGATGAATTTTTTGTCTATCAGTTTGCAAATAAAAATATGATCTATAGTCACGAAACAGCGTGCTATTTACATGGACTAACAACAGTAATTCCATCCAGATGCAATGTAACAACATATTCAGGATGCCATTTAAGAAATAATCGTTTAAAAGTATCGTATGTAAAAAAAGAACTACTGCATGTAGGGGCAGTTGAACATATTGATTATTTTGGTAATAAAATTATTGTCTATGATTGTGAACGAACTATTTGTGATCTGATCAGAAATAAAAAGAAAGTAGATACACAGGTATACTATCAGTCCTTACAGTCGTATTTTAATAATAAAAAATTAGATATGAGAAAATTGAGCAAATATGGAAAATTATTTAATGTAGAAAGTGAAATCGCAGAAATTTATAGTCTGTATAAAAGTGCATAGAGGAGAAATTATGGCATATAAAAATATAGATCAGTGGAAAAACGGAATGATAAAATATGCAAAAGAAAAGAATATGGATTTAAGAGATGTTCAGCAGCGCTTTATTCTTGAAGAATTTGCAGAGAAAATAAGTAATTCTAAGTACAGGGACAGTCTGATTATTAAGGGAGGTTTTGTCGTCAGCAATTTATTAGGTTTTGAAAATAGAACCACCTTAGATATGGATGCTACGGTAAATTCTACGGTTTATTCTGTAGAGGAAATAAATAATATGATAACTGATATTATCGAAGAAGATATTACAAAATCATTTTTTGATTATAGAATAGGTGATATTAAAGAAGGGCAGTCTGATGATGGATATCCAGGCTATTCAGTTTCTATTTTAGCGCTAAAAGGTAAGACCAGGTTAAATTTGAAAATTGATATTTCAAATAATACATTAATTTATCCAGAGGCAATAGAGCATACTTTTATCAGTTTATTCAGTGATAAAAAAATAAATGTATGTACTTATGCAGTTGAAAATATAATTGCAGAAAAAATCGAAACAACTCTTGACCGAGGTATATATAATACCAGAATGAGGGATTTATTTGATGTTTATAATCTTTTAACTCAAAAAGATATTAGTATAGATATGAATGTCTTAATAGATTCATTTGTAAATGTTTCCAAAAGTAGAAATACATTGAATAATATTTATGATTACGAGGAGCTTATCAGTGAATTAAGTGAGTCAGCTGTCTTTAAAGAAAATTTCAACAGATTTAAAAAAATTAAGGAAATTGAAGATGTCTCTCTTGAAGACATTTTCACAGTTTTTAAGGATGTTATTGAAAAAATTGATGTCAATCAATTTATAAATTCACGTTCTAGATAGATAAATTAGTATAGGAGAAGATATGATTATTGATAGAAAATATGCTGTAATTAAATATTTTGTTATTGGATTCATACTGTTGATAATTATCATTGCCAGTATATTTTATTTTACTGGCAATGAGGACAGTAAAACAAAATATAAGTATAAATATCTTAATGAGGATCAAATTACATTTGCATCTGATGAACAAGTTGATGATTACAAAATAATGTTAGAAAGGTATTTAGAAAAAAATAAATATAGTGATGTTGAAACAGTAAAGTTTTATAACAGGACTTTTAAGGAAGATAATTATGTTTATTTTTACTGTTTGCTAGATGATGAATTCAAAACATTGTTAGAATGTAAATATGATAAAAGTGAGGAAAAATTTTTAAATTATTTTGAATGGGTTGGAGATAAGTATGATGATAGTACTGAGGCACCGGCAAGTAAAATTACTTATCTGGAAATTGTTGATAAAGAATCATATGAAAGTAAAAAATTTGATGAAGAAATAGAAAATAGGGAACCTGATGAAAATATAGACTCAGATTAAAGTAGCAATTATGTATAGATCCTGGTATAAATTACCAGGATTTTTAGATTGGGGTAGAAAGTATGTTGACGTTCTATTTTAAGAGAAAAAAAGAATTTGATTTGAAATTTTAAAATGGATTTATAAGTATTTTTCTAAACATAGTATATATTGGAGGTATATATGATCTATTTGTAATAGAGATAGGTGATAACCGAATAAGTAAAAAAACAAAAAGAATAGATATTAAGTAATTAAATAATCGTCTTTCAAATAACTGTAAAAGATGATAATGTGGAGGAAATATGAATAAGAAATTAATAAACAGAATTAAGAAACTGGAAGAAAAAAAAGAACAATTATTAACACAAACAAATGAAATTGATGTGGAATTAAAAAAATTATATGAACTGAAAAAAGAAGATGAGAATCTACAGAAAAAGAGAATGTACTTTGAAGAAAAGCTGGACAATATTTTGGTAAAAGCAAAAAAGCCGGATGAAAAGTCAATGCAAAGAAATCTATGTGAAGGTGGAGAAAATGTAAATGACATTCAATAAAATAACATATTCATTGTATCAAAAAGTTAAATACCTGATTGATGCTGCTTATCCAAATATTGACGAAAATGTTATTGAAAACTATAAAAAAATAAATATAGTTTTATCAAAAAAGACATTAAAACAAAATGAGAAATATGAAGACAGAAAGTGTATTATTTATAATTTATATCGTCAGGAAAGTGAACTGTCAAATTCTCTTTTAATTTGTTTAGCGCACCATATTGATTATTTAATGAGAGGTGAAACAAAAAATGATAGTGAATTTAATAAAATTTACATCCGTATATTACACACTGCGATTAATGAAAAAATGGTCAAATATGATGAATTAAAGCGAACAGATGATTATAAAAATAAAAAGTTGATTCAAAAAGCCCTGGATTCATACTGGGAAAGTAATAAAAAATTTGATACAGTTTATTTAGAAATTTATAATTGTTATGAAATAAAAAGTGATTTAAAAAGAGATGGATTTGTATACAATGAATATTATCAGTGTTGGCAAAAAGAAGTAAAAACAAATAATATTTCTACGCAAAAAGATTATTGCTTTAATTTAAAGAGTGATTTAATTTTTAATATTCGAGAAAAAAATCATATTATTTTTACACTTTATGGAATGATTTGTGTTACGGGAAATACATATTTTGCAAAAGATATTTTAAAGAAAAATAAATACTTTTTCAAAGAAAATTGTTGGCAAAAGAA
>OGRS01000701.1_pt1 | contig 28101 bp, 18 predicted proteins | sample 1553561 | NCBI WGS metagenome assembly OGRS01 (sample SAMEA2580103, study PRJEB22360) | human gut metagenome | biome: human gut; feature: human-associated habitat; material: faeces | place: Denmark | collected 2008/2010
TGTATATGATTATATTGTAGATGGACATGAATATAGTGGTGGTATAGCAAATGCTGATAAATCACTAATTAGTCATGACTCAAAAGAAATTCAAGTATGGAATAAACAAGAATTAAATACTTCTTCTGATTCTGTTGATATTTCAATGAACTTTAGAATCATAACAGAGTATGTAGATCCTAATTATGAAAATATATATCCAAACGATATAACAAAAAATATTGAACTTCCTATATCATGGAATGCAAAGTTTGGAGAAGAATATTTTGTGCGCATTACCGGTGATAATCAAAATGGTTATATAGTAGAACTCAATAAATAGCTTTTTATTGAATAAGTTAATATTTATATATAAGCAGTTAGTCAATTATTGATTAGCTGCTTTTTTCATACCTAGAAAGGAGCTGTTAAAATGTATAGGATACGAAGTCCTACTGAAAAATTAAATATTAAAACCTATTATGCGATTGATAATTAAACATCAATCGCTTTTTTAAATTTAGGAGGTACAACATGGAAAGAGAAATGATTAATATTAATGCCAATCTCATCAAAGAGCCTGTATCAACAAGTTTCTTTAAAGATGGTAAGGAATCACAAGTAGTAAATTTTACGCTTGCTAAAGGCTATGGTAAAGGAAAGGAATATATAAACTGTGCAGTTTATGGTGACAAAGTAGATGTTGCTAAAACCTTTGCTAAAGGTGATTTTGTACATGTTTATGGATATTTCAATCATCGAATGAAAGATGGAAAGACTTATAAGAACTTTATCGTTCAGTCGTTAAACAAAATTGAAAAGAAAGAAAATTAGGAGGATTTGAAAATGGAGTTTTTCGCACAAGCAGTTAATGTTTTAAAGATTTTAGTAATGGCAGTTGGTGCTGGTTTAGGAGCATGGGGAGTTATTAATCTTATGGAAGGTTATGGTAATGATAACCCAGGAGCAAAATCACAAGGAATTAAACAACTTATGGCTGGTGGAGGAATTGTTTTAATTGGAATGAAGTTAATTCCTTTACTTTCTAATGTTTTGAGTTAAGGAGATTTGGTTTATGTTTGGTATTTTCGATAAAATTGAAGAGTTTTTTCAAGAACTCTTACTCGGAGGTATCCAAGCAAATCTTGAATCGATGTTTATCGACATAAATGATAAGGTTGGTGCAATCGCAACAGATATAGGTAAAACACCAATGGGCTGGAACTCAGATGTATTTACATTCATTAAAAGTATTAATGATAATGTCATCATTCCAATTGCTGGTTTAATTATTACAGCAGTTTTATGTATTGAACTTATAAACATGGTCATGCAAAAGAACAATATGCATGATACAGATACTTTTGAGTTTTTCAAATATATCATAAAGATGTGGATAGCAGTTTGGTTAGTATCCAATGCCTTTACATTTTCAATGGCAGTCTTTGATGTTGCACAAAATCTAGTAAATCAAGCGGCAGGAGTAATCAATACTTCTGCCGTTATTTCTGGAGAAGAAATAGTCCAAATGGTGGAAGGTTTAAAAGATAAGGGACTAGGAGAACTAGTTATGATCTTATTTGAAACTTCTATTGTAAAGATTGCAATTCAAGCTATGTCGATTGTTATTATGCTTGTAGTGTATGGAAGAATGTTTGAGATTTATGTATATTGTTCCGTTTCAGCAATTCCTTTCGCAACTATGGGAAATAGAGAATGGGGACAGATTGGTACAAATTATATCAAAGGTTTATTCGCCATCGGATTACAAGGCTTGTTCTTGATTATATGCTTGGGTATATACGCAGTATTAGTAAAAACAATCAATATTACAGATATTCACGCAAGTACCTTTATGATATTAGGTTATGCATTATTGCTTGGCTTAATGATGTTAAAGAGTGGAACACTTGCTAAGAGTATATTAAATGCACATTAAGGAGGGACTTAAATGATTGACACAAGAAAAATGATTATTCCTATTTCGGTAGTGGCAAGTGCAGGTGTCATTATTTCATTCTTGAATAGGAATAAAATAGCTAAATTAAATGAGAGAGTTGATGATACAAAAGAAGATGTTAAATCAGTATTACGATATCAAGAAGAACGCAATATGCAAATTCAATCAGAATTAGATGAATTGAAAGATGAGGTTTCATGTTGCTATGAACATTTTGAGGAATACAAAAAGATTGAAGATAATGGGAGGTAGACTATGAACGATGGTTATGTTCCAATTCCCAAAGATTTAAAAAAGGTAAAAACAAAAGTCGCATTTAATCTTACAAGAAGGCAGCTTATAGGATTTACACTTGCAGGATTTGTTGGAATACCAGTGTACTTATTTATGAGAAAGTTTATGCCTAATGATATCGCAATACTCTTTCTCATCATCTCAACACTTCCTATCTTCTTTGTAACTTTATTTGAAAAAGATGGACTTACCTTTGAAAAGTATTTTAAATACATATATTTGCACAAATTTTATCAGCCACCAACAAGGGTGAGAAAGGAGGTTTACCTTGAACAGAAAAAGAGAAATGCAAAAGCAGAAGCTAGAAGAAAATCAAAAGATACTAAAGGAAAACAAAAAGCATTTAAAGAAGGAAAAGAAACCAAAGAATAATCATGGCTCACTATTAGATTTAATATTAAAAACAGAGCCTAAAAAATATACAGTTGAAGATACAATCCCCTATCTAAGAATGTTAAAAAGTGGTGTTTGTCAGCTAGATGAAAAGCACTTTAATAAATGTATCTTATTTCAAGATATTAATTATCAACTTGCAGTAAAAGAAGATAAAGATTTGATTTTCAATCAGTTTGCCAATTTTTTAAATTCATTTGATCCAAGCGTGGATGTAGAGTTTTCATACATTAATCAACTGGGAAGAAATAGCGAACTGAAAGCAGTTATTCAAATTCCTGATAAAAATGATGGTTATGATGATATTCGTTTAGAGTTTCGTCAAATGCTTAAAAGTCAATTAGCTAAAGGAAATAATGGCTTGAAGAAATCAAAATATATTACTTTTGGTGTTGAAGCAGATAGCTTAGAACAAGCTATCGCAAAGCTAGAAAGACTAGAAATTGATATATTGTCCAATTTAAAAAGTATGAGTGTTAGAGCAGAAAGCTTAACTGGAGAAGAAAGATTAAAAATCTTACATGATGTGTTAAATCCAGATAAGCTTTTTTCTTTTACCTATAAAGACTTAAAACCAAGGGAAAGCACAAAATCATATATTGTTCCAGATAGTTTTAATTTTACACCTAGTAAATATTTTAAGTTTGGTAAATATATTGGTGCAGTTAGTCATCTACAAATACTTGCAAGTGAATTATCTGATCGAATGTTAGCTGAATTACTTGATATCGATGACAACACCAATATTTCATTTCATATCAAAGCAGTTGAGCAAATGGAAGCCATCAAGATGGTAAAAAGAAAGAACACTGACATTGATAAGATGAAGATTGAAGAAAATAAAAAGGCAATTCGCAGTGGTTATGATATGGATATACTTCCAAGTGATTTAGTGACCTATGGAGATAACATAAAAATGCTTTTAAAGGATTTACAAACAAGAGATGAGCGTATGTTTATCGTAACCATTGTCATTATGAATTTTGCAAGAACTGTGCAAAAGTTAGATACAACGATATCGCATATTTCATCAATAGCTAGTAAACATAATTGTAAGATAAAGCGATTAGACCACGCACAAGAACAAGGGCTTGTAAGTGTACTTCCATTAGGTGTGAATAGAATTGAAATTGACAGAGGGTTAGCTTCATCGTCTACAGCAGTTTTCTTACCATTTACAACAGAAGAATTATTTATCAATTCTTCAAACAGTCTGTATTATGGTCTAAATGCATTAAGTCATAATTTAATTATGGCAGATAGGAAGAAACTAAAGAATCCTAATGGACTAATACTTGGAACACCGGGAAGTGGAAAATCTTTTAGTGCAAAAAGAGAAATCTCTAATGCTATTTTAGTAACAGATGATGATGTGATTGTCTGCGACCCTGAAGGTGAATATGGAAGCTTAGTTAAACAGTTTAATGGTGAAGTCATCAAAGTAAGTGCTAAAAGTAAAGATTATCTGAATCCACTCGATATCAATATGAACTATGGTGATGGAGATGCACCATTAAAGGATAAAGCGAACTTTATTATGTCACTTCTTGAACTAGTCGTTGGTGGTAGTGGTCTAACTGCTGAAGAAAAGTCAGTTATAGATAGATGTTTACCACGCATTTATGAGAAGTACTTTGAAAATCCAATTCCTGAGAATATGCCAATCTTACAAGATTTATTTGATATGCTAAGAAATCAAGAAGAAAAGGTCGGCAAGAAGCTTGCAACAGAGATGGAAATTTATGTATCAGGTAGTCTTAATGTCTTTAATCATCAATCCAATGTTGATTTAAATAAGCAACTATTATGTTTTGATATCAAAGAACTTGGCACTCAATTAAAAAAGATAGGTATGCTCGTTATTCAAGACCAAGTTTGGAATAAGGTATCACAAAATAGGAATAAAGGTAGAAGTACACGATATTATATTGATGAATTTCACTTACTTTTAAAAGATGAACAGACTTCGCAATATTCGGTGGAAATCTGGAAACGATTTAGAAAATGGGGCGGTATTCCTACTGGTATTACACAGAATGTTAAGGACTTACTTGCAAGTAAAGAAATTAAAAATATTTTTGATAATACCGATTTTGTTTTAATGCTTAATCAAGCTACAGGTGATAGAGAAGTTTTAGTAAAGGAACTTAAAATATCTCAAGACCAAGAAAAATTCATTACTAACTCAAAAGCTGGACAAGGACTCGTTTTCTTTGGGAATACCATTGTTCCATTTGTTGATAACTTCCCTAAAGATACAATTTTATATCAAAAGATGACAACTAAACCTGAAGAAATGAGGTAGTGTCCTATGGCATATAAAATAAAAAGAGAGGACGATTATCGAAATAAGAGAATAAGCAGTTCAAGTAGGTTTCAAGACAAAATTCATGAAAAAACAAGTAAGCGTATCGACTCTAAATTAGATATCAATGAAGTTAAAGATGATAAAAAAATAATTCCACATTCCGCAGCTGATTATCAAACAGAAGTACAAGAAAATAGGATATATGATCCACTAGCTAGGGATTTAGATAATGATGGTGTTATTGATAGATACGACAGTGATTTTAGAGATAGTAATATTTCATATGAGTCCTTAGAAAATAGCAAATCAAAACTTCACAGTAAAAATAAAACGCTGAAACGGAAAAACTATTCGGATAAGCAGTTTACTAGAAGTGATAAAAATGACACTGATAAAGCAATAAGAGATAAGGGAAAGAAAAAACTCCTTTATAAAGAACATCATAAAGAATCACTCTTAGATAAAGGTGTTGATGTTTCAATGAGTGTCGGTAATGTAACTAGTAATTACTTAGCAAGTGATAACGATGATAATGTTGGTGTTAAATCAGCAGAAAAAAGTTTAAGGACAAGTTCTAAAATAGTCAGACAAGCAAAAGATTATTCAAGTAAGAGAAGATATGATAATCGTTATAAAAATAGCGATGGTGATAATGGGCTTCAAAAGAAACATTCAAAGCTAGAATTTAGACAAAATCTTGATGAGTTAAAGAAGCAAGAATCATATAAGGTATCTTCTAGTTATAAAAAGTTTCAAAAACGAAAACAGATGAAATCCGCTATTTATAAGCAAAATGAAACTAGGGTAATCGATCGAATAAAGGTTGCTTTTACAAATACACTACATAGCTCGAAACAGTTTATTGTAGCGAAAGCAAAACTTATTGCCATTGTGGTTATTTCGATAATCATCTTTGGAACATTTCTATTGAATTTTGCCAATGTCTCTATGGGAAGCTTTATGGAGTTTACTAGTTCAACCTTAACAACGACTTATTTATCAAGCCCAGATGTATTAAAAGAAATCAATCAGACTTTCTCAAATAAAGAAAATGTATTATATAACGAGATAGAAAATGTTGAATCGAATTATCCTGGTTATGATGAATACATTGTTAGGAAAAATGGCGATATTGGTCATAATGTCCATGAACTTTTATCCTATATAACATCAAGGTGTGGTGAAGTTAAAAGTGTTTCAGAAGTAAGTCCGTTACTAGATGATCTTTTTAATACGATGTACAGGCTTGAATATAAAGAAGAAATTGAAATTCGATATAAAACTATTGAAGAAACCAAAGTAGATGAAAATGGTAATGAATATATCGAAAGTCATGAAGAACCTTATGAGTATAAAAGGCTTATTGTAACTTTGCATAAAAAAGAGATGGATAGTATCGTTCGAGAAATATTTGCAACGCATCCAGATAATTTATCTCATTATGAAACATTATTCTTGACGCAAGGAAATATGGGTGAGCTATTTGGAAATACAGATCTTATTGAATCCAATGGTGGCATAGGTGGAGGTCAAGAATATGAAGCTTCTGCAGATGTTCAAAAGAAAATTGTGGATGCTGCCTTTATTACCCCATCCCCAGGACCTGGCTGGTGTGCAATGTGGGTTTCGCAAGTATATCAAAATGCAGGACTTGGCTATATTGGTGGAAATGCGAATGATATGTATCGTAACCATACTTTTACATCGGATCGTTCCAAACTTGAAGTAGGTATGCTTGTTGCAGTTGAAAGCAGCAGTAGTGGTGGGCAGGCAGGACTCATTTATGGTCATGTTGGAATTTATATTGGAGATGGTAAAGTCATTGATAATATTGGTCATATAAGAGTAACAACGCTTGATGATTGGATTTCAACATTTTGTAAACACTCGCCAGTAGGCTTTGGTTTCCCACCATCAGTGCAAAAATAGGAGGTAAAAATGTGAACAAGGAACTGATTACAGTAAATAAGAAAATTGAAAAGCTATTAGATAAAAAGGCTCAGATCGATAAAGATTTAGAGCCTTTATTTATGCGTAAAGAAGAATTAACAAATCAAGAATTTGTTGTGATTTGTAGGCAAAATGATATTACGCTTGAAGAACTAATGAAGATGTTTAAAGAGAAAAAAGAAAAGGAGAAATCAGATCATGAAAGATAAATTAGGTAAGAAAAAACCAATTGTTTCAGTTATAGGAATAATGCTTGCAGTAATGATGTGCTTTGGGGTATCGCTTTCTAGCAGTCAAACAGTATATGCAGCAGATGGAGGCATGGTTATTGAAGAAAAGACAGATGATACCGTAAAAGAAAGTGATTCTAAAAAAGATGAAAAGAGTGAAGTTCGTTATCCCAACAAACTAACACCAAAACCTATTTCCACAAATAGTGAGGCTGGAACTTCAACGGATGGAAATGAACAGAAAAATAACAACAAAGGTGTTGCTACACCACCATCAAAAGCTAGAGGAACAGTGACTGAAAATAAGGATAATGCCAATAAGGATTATCCAATTCATGATGGTGAAGATAAATCAAACAGTGATTATTCAGCAGACGCAAGACAATTTATTACTTTTACGACTAAAAACGGCAAAGTTTTTCATTTAGTTATCAATCATGATGAAGAAAGCGAAAATGTCATGCTTTTAACTGAAGTGTCAGAAGATGATTTACTAAATATGGTTGAAAAGAAAGAAGTACCAAAGAAAGATGTTGTAAAAGAAGAGTTTGTTGATGAAGAAGTCAAACCTATAAAACAAGAAGAAAGTGATATGGGGACTTATATCATCATTGCTTTAGCAATTCTTGGAGCATTAGGTGCTGGATATTATTTGAAAGTTGTTAAGAAAAAAGAAAAAGAAGAAGTTGAAGCGTTAGAAAATGATGACGATGAAGATTTCTTCTCAGAAGTAGATGAAAGTGAAACAGATTCAGAGATTCATGAAGAAGAAAATGAAGATACTGAAGAATAAATAGTTTATGTATTAGGCGGGAGCAGTGACTTTCGCCTATTTTATTATGAATTTTAATGAAATGGAGATAGCATATGAAATTAGTAATTGCAGAAAAACCAAGCGTAGCAATATCTATCGCAAAAGTGATTGGAGCTACTAGTAAAAAAGATGGATATTATGAAGGTAATGGATACAAAGTATCATGGTGTGTTGGTCATTTGGTACAAATGGCAAATCCAGATAAATATGATGAAAAATATGCAAAGTGGAATTTAAGCGATCTTCCTATTATTCCATCAGAGTATAAATACGAAGTATCTAAATCAACTAAAAAGCAATTTAATATTCTAAAAAAGTTAATGAATGAAAAAGATATCGATACGATTATCAATGCTTGCGATGCTGGTCGTGAGGGTGAAAGTATTTTTAGACTTGTTTATCAAATGACTGGATCTAAAAAGAAGATGCAAAGATTATGGATTTCTTCAATGGAAGATAGTGCCATTAGAGATGGTTTTAATCATTTAAAAGATGGTAGCTATTATGATAATTTGTTTGAATCGGCAAAAGCTAGAGCAATTGCAGATTGGTTAGTTGGTATGAATATCAGTAGGCTTTATTCGTGCCTTTATAAGCAGAACTATTCAGTAGGACGAGTACAAACACCAACACTTGCGATGATTGTTAAGCGTGATGATGAAATAAGTCGATTTATTAAAGAAAAGTATTATACAGTTGATTTGATGGTAGATGGCTTTGCATTATCAAGCGATAGAATCGATGATAAGAATGTAGCACAAAGATTGCTTGATTTAATTGGAGATGGCATTGAAATAGAAGATGTTATTCGAAAAGAAAAGATTACAAATCCAGAACTTCCCTACGATCTAACAACACTTCAAAGAGAATGTAATAAGTATTTTGGATATAGTGCTAAGCAAACACTTGATTATGCTCAAAGTCTTTATGAAAAGAAACTTATCACTTATCCAAGAACAGATAGTCGTTATTTAAGTGAAGATATGGTTACAAATACGATAAATCATATTATTGGTAAAAATGATTTTGATACAAAGCGTATTAAAGTTGTATTCAATAGTAAAAAAGTAACGGATCATCATGCAATCATTCCTACAGTAAGTTCAATGTCTGAAGATATTTTAACACTTCCTGAAAGTGAATTAAAAATATATCGATTAATTTCAAATAAACTTCATGCCAGTATGGGATATCCACTTATTGAAAATACAATGAAGGTTGTAGCAGATATACAAGGTTATGAGTTTAGTAGTAAATTTAAAACAGTGATAAACGATGGATTTACTCAGTACTTAAAAGAATATAAGGCAAAAAAGAATGAAGATGTTGTAATTACAGATATTCACGAACACGATATTTTGAAAGTACATGGTAAAGAAATTAAAGAAAAATATACAACACCGCCAAAACACTTTAGTGAGGATACGCTTTTAAAGGCAATGGAAATTGCAGGTAGTGACGCATTAGATAAAGATACTTTTGTTGAAAGAAAAGGACTAGGTACACCGGCAACACGAGCAGGAATTATTGAAAATTTAATCTATAAAGGTTTTGTTGAAAGGGATAAAAAGAATTTGATTGCTACCCATAAAGGTATTAACCTTGTGACCATTGTTTCAGATACCTTTAAATCAGCGAAAACTACAGCAGAATGGGAAATGAAACTATCTGATATAGCAAGTGGTAAAGCAAGCAAAGATGAATTTTTAAAAGGTATTGAAAAAGAAATACGAGATACAATCAAACAGTATAGTGACGCAGTGAAGTTATAGAAACAGGAGAAATCTTGTTTCTTTTTGTTTGGAGGTGATTACAATAGAAGCGTTAAATGTGCTTGAACTATTTGGTGGTATAGGAGCAATTAGAAAAGCCTTGATAAGACAAAATATTCCCTATAGAATCGTTGATTATGTTGAAATCGATAGAAACTGCGTAAAAAGTTATAATGCGTTATATGGCGAGAATTATGAGCCGAAAGATATTACTTTATACCATCCAATAGATATAAAAGTTGATCTATTAATGCATGGTAGTCCATGTCAAGATTTTAGTCGAAGTGGTCTTAAACAAGGTGGAGAAAAAGGAAGTGGTACTAGAAGTAGTTTGCTTTTTGAAACAATAAGAATTATTGAAGAAATGAATGATAAACCTAAAATAGTATTATGGGAAAATGTTAAGGGAGTTCTTGATAAAAATATGAGAGCTTCCTTTTTTCATTATCTTAACGAGATGGAGAGACTTGGGTATGAGAATAAATTTAAGATTTTAAATGCCATACACTTTGGCGTACCACAAAAACGAGAGCGAATATTTGTTGTAAGTATCTTTGGTAAAAATAACTTTGATTTTTCTAGACTTGAAAAAATAGAGATGAGCGATATTTCAAACTATCTTGAAAATGTTGCGTCAACGCTTTATGAGGTAAGACAAGAATCTATGCTTAAACATATTCGTGGAGAGCCTAAAAATAACAATTTTAAAGGTAGACTCAAGGTGATTGATAAATATGCTTACACCATATCGACCAAACAAGTAAGAATTCCTAATTCTGGGATTATAGATTTAGGAAATGGTAAATATCGCTATTTGACAGAAAGAGAATGCTTTAGACTAATGGGATTTGATGATGAAGATTTCAATAAACTTAGAAGTATATATAAGCAAAGAAAAGGCACAACATCGTCCATTTTATATAAGCAAGCAGGAAATAGCATTGTTGTTAATGTGTTAGAAGCGATATTAAAAGAAATTGTAAAAATGGGAGGATAAATAATGAGAACAAATGATTTTTATAACATCATTGAACTAGTAAAAAGAGATGTTTTAGCAAGTGAAACAGAATATCTTAAGCTATTAAAAGTCATTGGAAATAATCAGAGATATGATTTTTTGAGCCAACTTAGTATCTATGATAAAAATCCTAATGCAACGGCTTGTACGGGATTTGATATGTGGCGAGAACGCTTTAATCGAACTGTAAAACGAGGAGAAAAAGGTATTCCTGTTATTAATAGTGGTAACTCGTTTCAAAAGATTGGTTATGTTTTTGATGTGACACAGACTGTTTCGATGGATAGAAATGTTAATGAAGTTGAGCTTTGGACTTTTGATAGAGAAAAACATGAAACAGTATTAAAAGAGATGATTGAACTACAAGGTTATAGTTCTAGTGAGTCCTTATCTGAAAATCTATACTCACTAAGTAGGATTTATGCAGATGATCATATTTATGAACTAGCGAATAATTTAAGGATTGCAGATGAAGATAGAAAGTCTTTTACTCACTTTATGAGAAACTGTATTAGTTATGCGATATCTAATCGTTTTAATGTTCAATACCCTATTTCAGTAGATGATGTAAGAGATAATTTAAAATACATTGATAGTATTTCTCTATTAAGTGTTGGAAATTGTATTTCAAAAGCATGTAACAGTATCATTGAAACAACAATGTTAAGAACAAAAAAATTATCTTTGGATAAGGGGCTGACAAAGGGGCTGAATGCCGATTATAATGACTTTACAAAAGAGAACGAAACAAATTTAGGAGGTAACGAAGATGATATTCGATCAAATGACAGAAGATATGATGAAAATGGAAACAGAATTTTCGCAAATGGAGAGCTTAGAGGAAATACTAGAATCAATCAAAGAGAAAACACTCGACAAGATGGAAACGGAAACAACATCTATGAAGGAATTTCCAAATCCGATATACGCAGTGATGAGACTGGACTATCTCATGGAGAGCAACGAAATGAGTCATCAGAAGATGTTAATCGACCTTTACAAGGAGAACAAATTGGTGGATCATTTGATGGAAACTCAAAAAAGAGCAATCAGCTTTATGAGGGAGGAAAAACCGAAAATGATGAAAGCTTGGAAGATTACAGACGAGAATCATCCAGAGTACATGACAATGATTTCAGCACTCAAGGAAATAGTAATCAAGGAAGTAGTCGAGGCTTAGAAAATATTGATAACGATACTAAGGAGGGAGCAAATACTGCTTCCTTTTTCTATTCTAAAGAAAATCCTGAAGAACTTATAACAGATGAAATACTTGAAAGAGTTCCTAATTTGTATGAGCAAGAAGAAGTGTCACTTGCTGATAAGGAAGTTCATGCAGCATATATTATTCCTTTTAGAAGTAATTGGACCTGGTATATGACGGAATACGATAAAGAAAGTGGTGACGCTTTTGGACTTGTTTTAGGTATTGAACCTGAATGGGGTTATTTTAACTTAAATGAGTTAAAAGAATTGAACGCTCAAAGACTTATACTAGAAGATTTTCCTAAGACATTTAGGGAATTAAAAGATACCGAACTTAAAAACCAAATGACTGAAGAAGAACTTCATAGGGTATTTGATGGAGAACTTAGTTTTAAAGAACAATTTCAAGAAAATGAACAAATAACTTATTCTCCAAGTTATGATTTAAGTCCTAATTTTGCTGAAGAAGTTGGTGCTGCTATGGAAGAATATGAAGTTCCAATGAATGAATGAAGCAGTTAGTCGTATTGCAACTAGTAAGTTAGAAATTGTTTTAAAAGATACAAGCATTTCTATTAATGATTTTACTGATGAGCAGTTAGAACAAATTATGAGTGCTATTACAGAATATGATTTTTATCAAAATGAAATAGCAGAAATCGCTGATCCTAAATTACCAACTTGGAAGATGGAACAATTAAAGTGGCTTATTGATGATTGGAATCATGACAAAGTTGGTGTGACATCCGAAAAGATAAAGTATCTTAAAGATTTAGATATTGATCTTGCAAAATTTAATGTGCTTAAAAGCTATTTAATCAATGATGAAATAAGCATTTCACAAATTGAAGAGTTTAAAGAAAACATCGATTTTATAACTATAAATGAATTTGTAGAAGGTCTAAATGATTATACCTATAACAATCAAACTGAAAAGGTAGCAATTAAGGTTGGAAATGAATTTATTTTAGCTACAAAGCAAGATAGTTTTTCTATTCAACTTGAAGATACAGGAAGAAAAGTCGTTATCGATGGCAAAGAATATCAACTTCAAAAAGGTGTTACTTTTGATGAAAGTACAAAAATAGACGATTTTATTGATAGTGGTAAATACGAATCGTTTAAAATTGCAGATTATATAAAAGAGGAAAAAGAACAAACACTCTTTGACTTTATGGATGATACAACTCCTAGTGATGAAAGCAGATTAGCGAATAAGTATCATGTTGGCGATAAGGTATTGTATAAGGGAAAGGACTATGTTATTTCTCGTTTTGATGAAATGAGTAATAATATAAAAACTGTAACTATTAAAGATGATGTTGGATATCTTGGTGGTATGATTACAAGTTCAGAAACTATTTTGTATAAAACAGAAAGTGATTTGGAGAAGCTTTTTGAACCAAAAGAAAGTGAAAAAGCTAAAGTATCAAACTATAAGATAAGCGAAGAAATACTTGCAGATAAACTAACGCCTAGTGAAAGATTACAAAACAATATTGAAGCGATTTTGATGTTAAATCGTATTGAAAAAGGCGAAAGAAAATTAGATGTTTCTGCTCAAGAAGTCTTGGCGAAATATGTAGGATGGGGTGGACTAGCTGATGTCTTTGAAAGTAAAGGTGGACAATGGCAAGAAGCGAGAAATATCTTAAAGGAAAACTTATCACCTTTAGAATATGAAGCTGCAAAAGAATCTACCCTAACAGCCTTTTATACACCTAAAATTGTAATTGATAGTGTTTATAAAACATTATCTGATATGGGATTTAAAAAAGGAAATATCCTAGAACCATCTATGGGGATTGGGAACTTCATTGGTAATTTGCCTGATGATATGAATCAATCTAAGTTTTATGGTGTTGAACTAGATTCCGTAAGTGGCCGCATAGGAAAACTCTTATATCCTAATAGCAATATTCAAATCAAAGGCTTTGAAGAAACAAGATTTTCCAATAACTTCTTTGATATCGCAATTGGTAATGTGCCTTTTGGTGAATTCAAGGTCAATGATAGAGATTATAATAAGAATAACTTTCTAATTCATGATTATTTCTTTGCTAAGTCCATAGATAAAGTTCGAAATGGTGGTATCATCGCATTTATCACATCTAGTGGCACAATGGATAAAAAGGATGAAAGTATCAGAAAATACTTAAATGCTAGAGCTGAATTTTTAGGGGCAATTAGACTTCCCGATGATACTTTTAAAGGTGTGGCAGGTACTGAAGTCACTTCAGATATCATCTTTTTAAAGAAAAGAGATAGTGTTATTGAGCGTGATGATGATTGGGTTCATTTAGCTGAAGATGAAAATGGCTTAGTCTATAACAAATATTTTGTAGATCATCCAAAAATGGTATTAGGTCAAATGGAAGAAGTCAGTGGTCGCTTTGGAAATACCATAACTTGCTTACTAAAAGAGAATGTGTCATTAAAAGATTTACTTGAAAGTGCGAGTCAAGAAATATCAAAAGATGCAAAATACGAAGAAATTGAACTATTAGACGATGAAGTGGTATCTATTCCGGCAACAGATGATGTTAAAAACTTTTCATATACGATCATCAATGATGATATTTACTACAGAGAAAATTCGCTTTTCATTAAAAAGCAAGTAAGTGATAAAAACAAAGAAAAAATTAAAGATTATTTAGCTTTAAATGAAGCCTTAAAAGATGTTATCTATAAGCAGAAAGAAGATTTTAGTGAAGATGAAATTAACCTTTCCCAAAAGCGTTTAAATGAAGTATATGATGATTTTTCTAAAAAGCATGGATTTATTAATAATTTAAGTAATACAAGAGCATTAAGAGAAGATAGTAATTTCCCTCTGGTATCTTCTATTGAAGTTTTAGATGAAGAAGAAAACTTTAAGGCTAAAGGAGATATCTTTTCTAAGAGAACTATTACAAAAGCAAAAACTGTTGAACTTGTTGATACTTCCCTTGAAGCATTGGTACTTTCTATATCACAAAAAGGTTATGTTGACTTTGAATATATGGAAAGCTTAAGTGGAAAAGATAGAAATACTTTAATTGAGGAATTAAGAGGAGAAATATTTTTAAATATTCGTGAAGAAAATACAAACTTTAATCAGAGATTGTCATTTGATACAAAAGATGGGGATTTACCTTTTGCTTGTAGCGATAATGCCAATTCATTTAAATATACTTATGTCACTAAAGATGAGTATTTAAGTGGGAATATTAGAGAAAAAATAGGTATTGTCGATAGTTATATTGCAAGGTTAAAACAAGCTAGCCGTATGCTTGATGATAGTGATGAAAGAAATGTAGTTGGAAAAGAATTAGTACGATTAGAATATCAAAAGTCAGAACTTGAAAAAGTTAAACCAAAAGAACTTGAAGCAAGCGAAGTCAATGTAAGAATCGGTGCTACTTGGATTCCACCAAAGGATATTGAACGCTTTATCTATGAAACACTTAAAACACCAGGATATGCAAGATGGGATATTAAAGTTAAGTTTTCTCATCTGACAAGTGAATGGAATGTTGAGGGTAAAAGTAAAGATAGAGGAAATGACCTTGCTGAGATGACTTATGGTACAAGCAGAGTCAGTGCATATAAACTTATTGAAGATGCTCTAAATTTAAAAGAAACAAAAGTATTTGACCAAATAATTAATGATGATGGCACTAAAACATCGGTACTTAATAAAAAGGAAACGATGTTAGCTAATCAAAAACAAGAGTTAATCAAGGAAGAGTTTAAGAACTGGATATTTAGTGATCAAGAAAGAAGAAATCGACTTGTTGCTATTTATAACGAAAAATTTAATTCGATTCGTAATCGAGAATATGATGGCTCTAATTTAACTTTTGAGGGAATGAGTACTGACATTACACTTCGACCTCATCAGAAAAACGCAATTGCTAGAACGCTTTATGGTGGTAATAGTTTGCTGGCTCATGTGGTTGGGGCTGGCAAGACTTTTGAAATGGTTGCAAGTTCAATGGAAGCTAAACGATTAGGAATGTGTAGTAAATCACTCTTTGTTGTTCCTAACCATTTAACTGGACAAATTGGTAGAGAATTTATGCAGCTATATCCATCAGCTAATATTATGGTGGCTGATAAGAAAGATTTTGAACCTAAAAAAAGAAAACGATTTATAGGCAAAATTGCAACAGGAGAATATGACGCAGTTATCATAGGGCATAGTCAATTTGAAAAAATCCCAATGTCAAAGGAATATCAACAAAAGCATATCCAAGATCAAATTGATGAAATTATTAACTACATCGAAGAATATAAGCATGATAGAAATCAAAATTTCACAGTTAAAGAACTTCAAAAGACAAAGAAAAAGCTAGAAACAAAACTAGAGAAGTTAAATGATGATTTCAAAAAAGACGATGTAATCACTTTTGAAGAACTTGGTGTTGATAAATTGTTTATTGATGAAGCACATAACTATAAGAACCTATATCTTTATACCAAAATGCGAAATGTTGCAGGGATTGGACAATCTGAGGCTTTTAAGTCTTCAGATATGTTTATGAAATGTCGTTATATGGATGAAATCACTAATGGTAAAGGATTAGTATTTGCTACTGGAACACCAGTAAGTAATTCAATGACAGAACTGTATACAATGCAGCGTTATCTTCAATATGATGAACTGAAGAAGAATAGATTAGAACATTTTGACAGTTGGGCTAGTACCTTTGGAGAAACGCAATCAGCCCTAGAATTATCGCCAGAAGGAACTGGATATAGGGTTAAGACAAGGTTTTCTAAGTTCTATAATTTACCTGAACTAATGAGTTTGTTTAAAGAAGTTGCTGATATTCAAACAGCAGATATGTTAAATTTACCAGTTCCTAAAGCTCGTTATGAAGTCATTAAGACAATGCCTAGTGATGAGCAAAAAGAAATCTTAAAGAGTTTATCAGAAAGAGCAGATAAAGTTAGAAATAGACAAGTAGAACCAGAAGAAGATAACATGCTTAAGATTACTAATGATGGAAAGAAATTAGCTTTAGACCAGCGTCTAATCAATCCATTATTACCTGATGATGAAAATTCAAAAGTTAATGTGTGCGTTAAAAATGTCTTTGCAATATGGGACAAGACAAAAGAAGATAAATCAACACAGTTATTATTCTCTGATATGTCTACTCCAAAAGGTGATGGAAGTTTTAATATTTATGATGATATTCGAGATAAACTAGTTGATTTAGGAATACCAAAAGAAGAAATAGCCTTTATTCACGAAGCAAATACGGATAAGCAAAAGGATGAACTCTTTGCAAAAGTAAGAAAGGGTGAAATTCGTATATTGATGGGTTCTACACAAAAAATGGGTGCAGGTACAAATGTTCAAAATAAACTTATTGCCATGCATGATTTAGATGTGCCATGGCGTCCGGCTGACCTTGAACAAAGAAGTGGTAGAATTGTGCGTCAAGGTAATGAGAATAAAGAAGTGCATATTTATCGCTACATTACAGAAAACACCTTTGACGCATACCTTTGGCAAACTATTGAAAATAAGCAAAAATTTATCTCTCAGATTATGACAAGTAAGACTCCTGTTCGAGTGGCAGAAGATGTTGATGAAAGTTCTCTTAATTATGCTGAAATTAAGGCACTAGCAACAGGTGACCCAAAAATTAAAGAAAAAATGGATTTAGATAATGAAGTGACAAAACTTAAAATGCTTGAAGCTAACTATAAATCTAATCGTTATCGTTTAGAGGATAAGGTTACAAAATTTTATCCTGAGGAAATTACTAAAACCGAAAAGCAAATTGAAGCTATTAAAAAGGATATAGACAATGTAGAACCACAAGGGAGTGGAGAAAATAAGTTTACTTCAATTACCATTTTCAGTGAGAAGATATTTGATAAAAAGATTGCTGGTGAAAAGCTGCTTGAAGCAGTTAAAACAGTCAAAATCAATGACAATAAAGTTATTGGTTCGTATCGAGGTATGGATTTAGAAGTTAGTTATAATTTCTTAACAAATGAGCATAATTTTAGTTTAAATGGTGCTACAAAGCATTATGGAGAACTTGGAACAAGTGCCGAGGGTAACATTACAAGGCTTGATAATGTGATTGAGAAAATGCCAGATAAAATTACCAGACTTGAAGAAAAGCTAGTAGCTACAAAAGGACAACTTGAAAATGCTAACGAAGAGTTGGCTAAACCTTTTGAAAAAGCAGATGAATTAAAAACTAAGGTTTTAAGATTAGCAGAACTTAATCAACTTCTTGATATGGGAGAAGTTGAAGAAAAGGTTAATCCTAATCCTTTAATCGAAGATGTTAAAAATGCGATTATTGATTTTATTAATAGAGAATACGAAGAAGATCATAAATATGAGGATTTTAATAATCTCTATCCTGACCTTAAGCACATTGGTATAGCTTATACAACTACACCAGATGAAAAGTATGAAATTCAATATGAAATTAATTTAGAAGATTTTATAGCTACTCAATATATAAATAATGAGTCTATAACGGAATATGATTATTTAGAAGAATTAGGTAGCGAAGAAAAGGCATTACAATCAATGTTGCAAGATATGGAAATAGCTGATTTTAGTGATTTTGTTTCTATTGATGATAATGACCTTAAAAATGTACTTGGTCTTGAACGAGATGATGATGGGAATATTTATGATCCATTAGCTAAGGATTTGGATAATGATGGCATATCTGATAGATACGATCATGATTTTAAAGATAGCGATTATTTTGAAACAACTTACGATGTTGCTGACGATGTTCATTTAAAAGGAAATAAGGCTGAAAAGCCATCAATTTTAAAACAGATTAAATCATATCAAGATAATGAAAAAGAATCTGAAGTAAAAGAATGTAGCACAAAAGAACATGATGAAAGATAAGGGAGGTCGGTTTCGACCCCTTTAATATTTAGTAGAATAACGGAGGAATATTATGAATTACAGACAAATGAGAAACACATTAGAAAAAATGGCAAATGAAAACTATGAAGATTTTATAAAAGCTTTAATTAGCGTTGAAAAAGGTATCAATGATAAGGACGCTTTAGATAAGCTTTATACTGATTATATGGAAAATAATAGTATGACATTATTAAATGATGAATTTGATTATATGATTGATGAACTAAGAGAAAATAGACAATTAAAAGAAAATGCAGCTATTCAAGAGGAAGATAATGATCTAGTGAATGTTGTAGGTAATATTGTAGGTGATGTTGAAGTTGTGGAAAGAGAAAACAAAAATGGAGAACCATTTAAGGTAGCAAATTTCTCCATTGTATCCAATGATGAAAATGGGGATAAGTTCTATACAAATTGTTCTGCTTATGGTGAAAAAAGCGATATTCCAAAAGAATTTAAACAAGGTGATTTTGTAAAAGTATTTGGTCAAATTAGAACCTCAATGGACGATAATGGTAAAGAATATACCAATGTCAGAGTGTTATCTTCTAAGTTATTAAAAGCAAAGGAACAGATGAAAAATCAAGAAGAAGCTAAAGACTCTGTACTTGGTGCAATTAAGAAATATAAGGCTGAAGAACAAACAAAGTCATCAGATAAAAAAGAAACATCAAAAGAAGCTGAAAGATAAGATATCTCGGTGTGGTCTTAGGACTGCACCGATTTTTTTCTGGAAAAATGGATTAACTTGTGGTATACTTTTATAAATAAAAAGTTTAGAAATATAAAGGTGGTAATATGGCTATTAGTTACAATAGATTATGGAAATTGCTAATCGATAAAAATATGACTAAAACAGATTTAAAAAATGTTACTGGTATGAATTCGGCAACATTAGCTAATATGGGAAAAGACAAGTATGTTAGTATGCGTTTGATAGATAAGATTTGTGAAGAATTGAATTGCGATGTAAATGATATTGTTGAACATATTGCGGATGAAAATGTTGAAAGTGAGGAAAAAGAATGATACAGAATAAACCTACATATATTTCGTTGTTTTCTTCTGCAGGAGTAGGCTGCTACGGATTTAAACAAGAAGGATTTGAATGTATAGCAACGAATGAATTACTGGAAAAGAGATTAAACATACAAAAATTAAATAAGAAATGTAAATTTGAAAGTGGATATATAGCAGCGGATATAAAGGAAGACTCAACAAAAAAGCGTATATATCAAGAAATTGAAAAATGGAATAAACTTGGAAATGATAGGGTTGATGTTGTTATTGCTACTCCACCATGTCAAGGTATGAGTGTTGCAAATCACAAGAAAAAAGAGAAAGAAATTGAAAGAAATAGTTTAATTAAAGAAAGTGTGGATTTAATAAAGAATATAAATCCAAGATTTTTTGTTTTTGAGAATGTATCAGCATTTTGGAAAACAGGATGTATAGATAAGCAAGGTGATGTAGTAGCTATTGGAGATATGATAACAAACGAACTAGGTGAAAGGTATTTGATACATAATGAAGTGCTTAATTTTAAAAATTATGGTTCAAATTCCTCCAGAACTCGTACACTTGTGATTGGTGTCGATAAGATGTTTTCAGATGATATTTCTCCAATTGAAATTATGCCAGACTATGTTTCAGAAAAAACTCTTTATGAGGTTATAGGAGATATGAAAAGCTTAAGTTGGGGAGAGTATGATTCTGATGATTTTTTTCATAGCTTTAGAATTTATCCTAAACATATGTTGCCTTGGATAGAAAATTTGGAACAGGGACAAAGTGCCTTTGATAACGAAGACGATGAGTTAAAGCCACATAGAATTATCGATGGAAAGATGGTCATAAATAAATCGAAAAATGCAGATAAGTATACTAGACAAATTTATAACAAAGTAGCACCGTGCATTCATACAAGAAACGACCAAATGGCTAGTCAAAATACAGTTCATCCAGTTGATAATAGGGTTTTTTCTATTAGAGAATTAATGCGTATGATGACCATTCCGGATTCATTTAGATGGGTTGATTATGATTTAGAATATTTGAATCAATTACCAGTTACAGAAAAACGAAAAATATCAAAAAAAGAAGAAATGAATATTAGGCAAAGTATTGGTGAGGCTGTGCCCACCATTATATTTAGGCAAATTGCTAATAAAATAAAAAAAAACATTTCATTTCATAGATTAACTAAAAAAGATATAAAAGAAATAATTGAAAAGTATAACCTTAATAACACAGCTAATTTAAAAGACTTTTTACTTGAAAATAAAGAGAACTATAGCTTATCTTCGTTATCGTCGATTATAGAATATGCTAATTCAAAAAGACAGCAGCATTCTGCTTATTTTACGAATAAGTTTATTGTTCAAGAAATTTTTGAGAACTTACCTTATTTTGAAGAAGAGGAAATTAGCATTATTGAACCATCTGTTGGTGCTGGGAACTTTTTACCATTTATTTTTAAAAAATATGAATGTAAAAAACATGTTAATTTGACTGTTATTGATGTAGATCCAAATGCTATTGAAGCACTCAAAATTTTATATGATAAAAACAATGTACCTAATAACTTTTCAATGAATTTCGTTTGTGCTGACTTCATGGATTACAGTTTTGATAGAGTTAATTTGATAATAGGTAATCCTCCTTTTTCAAAAGTAAATGGTTCATATAGGAATAAGTTGTTAAAGGATAATATGAATAAAGAATCTACTAATCTAGCTGAATTTATCTTAGAAAAGGCAATACTCAATTCAGATTATGTTTCAATGATTATGCCGAAAAATATTTTAAATACGCCTGAATTTTCATTAACAAGAGCATGGCTAAAAGATTTAAAGATAGATAGCATTATAGATTTTGGAGAAAATGGTTTTAAAGGTGTTCTTGTGGAAACCATTAATCTTATGATTGATTCTAAAGGAAAACCAGCATATACAAAAATTATTTCAACCACTAATAATCGAGAGATGTTGCAGAAAAGTAGTTATATTTTTAGCCCAGAATTACCTTATTGGATTATATATAGAGATGACTTCTTTGATGAAGTGTTAAAAAAAATGAGGTTCGGAATATTTGATGTGTTTAGAGATAGACAAATAACTAACAACAATTCTTTTTTAGATAAAACAGATAAGTATTCGGTTAGAGTGCTTAAATCAAGGAATATATTGGATTCGGGAGAAATAATTAAAATAGAAGGATATGACTCATTCATAGATAAGGAAACTTTGTCAAAGTTAACAGTAAAAAAATATTTAGATAATGACAATGTTTATTTAACGCCTAATATGACTTATAAACCAAGATTAATAAAAAAAGAAAAAGGATATGTTGTAAATGGATCTATTGCTATATTAATTCCTAAAGATGAAAATATGACCATTTCTAGTTCACAAATGAATTATATAGCTAGTGATGAGTTTAGAACATTCTATAAAATAGCTAGAAATTTTCAAACACGATCATTAAATGTAGATAAAACAAGTTGTTATTGGTTTGGTATAAATGAGGAGATATAATATGGGAACTTATGAAGACTTTTTAAATCAATATGATTATGATGTACGAAAAACAGGTGATGCAAGATGGATAGATCAAAAATGTACATATGATGTTGTATCAATTATTGCAGACTGTATAAATGAATATGTTGATACAACTAATTCAGAAGAATTTACTGTATCTGATATTTGGCATAGCGATTATGCAAGAGAAAATGTAATCGCTATTTTCTCAAAACCAGATCCTGAATTGAAAGCAGGCAACGAATATGATAAGTACTTTGGACAACCAATAAAACTATTAGGATATAGTAAAATTCTGAATGTAAGAAAAGAGAAAAATAGGTATTATTATTCAATAAACAATAAAGAAATATTAGATAAGATTGCTTTAAGACCAATGAATGCATTGAACTTCTTATACGAATATATTTGCAAAGTGTTATCAGATAGCGGATTAATGAATGCTTTTTCAGATTTTTTTAGAATACAAGATAAAGTTGCATACAAAGATGTAAGAGATAGATTTATTCAATTTACTATAAATAATACAAATATAAATGGTGAAACTGAATGTGGAAGAATATTTACTAAAGTTATAAATCCACTTGCTTTCAAACTAAGAAAGCTAGGTACTGAAAAAGGAAGAATATCTAAAAATATAATCACTTTGAATGATTTACAATATAATCGTTCCAATTGGAGAGATGAGCTAAGTGGCAAAGATAAGTCTATTACAAGAACGGAACATGAACTTACAAACGCTCAATTGCAGGCAAGGGCATTAGCGACATATACAGTTAATAAAGCAAAAAAGGCAGTTCGTAAATTTAATGACACAGTCTATGGTGGCATGTCTGAAATAAATCAAGCAACTGAAACAGTTAACGCAACACAAGCACATCATATATTTGCACAATCAGAGTATCCAAGTATTGCAGATTTTGTTGAAAATTTGATTATGTTAACTCCAAATCAACATTTTTCTATGGCACATCCTAACAATAATACACAGTATATTGATAAAGATTTTCAATATATATGTTTGATTGCTAAATCAACAAAGATATATGATAATTTGACATCTTCTTCGGAAGAAAAGTTTTATGATTTTGAAGACTATAAGTATGTTCTTAATACAGGATTAGAAACTGATGATTTCTCTTCAATTGATTATCTAGATTTTGCTTCTATAGTGGACAAGATAGACTATTTTTATGGGGATGTACTGGTAACTAATAAGTATTCTGATTTAATGCAATACAATAGACTTACAATTTAAAGTTGAGGAAGTGAAATAATGAAATTAAACCCAAATTCAAAAGATGCTATAAAGCCGTTTAAACACATAAAGCATTTATCTATATCTCAGAATGTAGACGATGGTTTTTTGGACTTATTTTTGCTCCCTATAAATGCAAGAAATTTTGATTATGAGTATGTAGCAGATAATTTGATTGAATCGGTAGCAGAGTATGCTTTATCTTGGAAGATAAGAGAAAAATATAAAGATAAAGCTATGACACTTAGTAAAACTGCTAGAGATAAATTCAAAAAGGCAGATGCAAATGATGGTGAACTAGGAGAATTGTTGTTATTCTGTTTTTTGGAAGGGCACTTGGAGGCACCTAAAATATTGTCTAAATTAGAGTTGAAAACATCTAATAAATTATATGTTAATGGTTCTGATGGTGTCCATTTAAAAAAAGTATCAGATCAAAGATATCATTTAGTGTTTGGAGAGTCAAAAACATATGCAGATTTGTCAGAGGCTTTTAAAAATTCATTTAAATCTATTTATGAATTTAAAAATGAGATAAATGATAAAGGTGAAGACAAAAGTGGAATATCATTTGAGCGAGGATTAATTTCTAGTTATATAGAACCTGTAATGTTTGACGAGGATGATGAAGAAATATTAAATATTCTTTTGTATCCTGAAAACAAATCTACTTCAAATATCCGTTTAGATGATGCATTTTCGATATTTATAGGATTCGAAATTGATATTTCTCAAGAACAAGAGGAATGCACAAATGACGAATTTCAAAGTAAAATTGAAGAAAAGGTTATAAGACAGATAGATAATTACAAAAGTAAAATTTATGAACTGATAAAAAAATATAATCTAATCGGTTATACATTCTATATTTTTATAATGCCTTTTACTGAAATTGATAAAAATAGAAAACAGATTTTAAAGAGGGTGCTAGGATGATATCAGTTATACAGAAGATGGCAGATAGAGCGTTTACAGATAAGTATTTAAAATCATTATTACATAAATTAGAAGAAAATTATGCTAATAGAATATATAACGCTACATTTAATCTTACTTTGACTGAAAAAGAGATTAATAATCTATTGAGATTTTCAGATATTTTATGTAGATCTAAAAATAGTCAACATAGAAATCTTTCATTAAAAATAATAAGTTTACTGTTAGAACTTGAAGAAATTAGAAATATGGAATATTTTGGGATTATTGCAACTAACACTTTGGTTAAATTAGGTAATTTTCCATCATTGCCAATAATTAATAACAATCAAGAATACTTAATGATTGATGAAATAAGAAGTGATTATATTTTAAAAACGCTAGCTCAGATTTCACCACTCGATCAAACCTTTACTGATTCACAATATGAAGTGTTCGAAGAAATGAAACGAAGAAATCATTATAGCTTTTCAGGAAGTACATCGTTTGGAAAATCGTTTATTTTTGAAGCATTTACTAAGTATATAATCAAAGAGCATAATAGAACGGATAATATTGCTTTTATTGTTCCAACTAAAGCGCTTATAAATCAAGTTGGAAATCGACTTAAGGAAATAACAAGTGAATTTGGATATAAAGTTATTACCACTCCAGTTATTCCAAAAGTATTCTTAAATCAAGAAAATAGATATATATTTGTTTTTACACCTGAAAGGCTTATTCCGTATTTGATGGATAAGGATAACCCCAAAATAGATTATCTATTTGTGGACGAGGCTCATAAATTATTAAGTAAAAAAGATACTAGAACACCTTTACTGTATCATTCGTTAGTGCTAGCAAAAAGAAAAAGTGTAAATATATATTTTGCATCTCCTAATATCCCTAATGCGGATATTTTTTTGAAAATGATTAATAATAGTACAGAGGAAAGTCAATCTATTATTGAATCTCCAGTAGCCCAAAATAGATTTTTCATTGATACTATCAATGATAAGTCATTTATGATTTCAGAATTTGGACAGGATATTGTTTTTCCTAAATTTAATTTCAGTGATGATAAAATTGAAAATTTAAAAACTGTTTTGACGATTTTTTCAAAAGATAGGCAAAGCATAATCTACTGTAATACGGTAGATAAAACTATACAAACAGCAATAAATTTTGCTAATTATATAGATAATGTTGACTTGCCACAAATTGAAGAAATAATAAAATTAATAGATGAAAAAGTTCATAGTCAATATTATCTTAAAAAGTGTTTAAAAAAGGGAGTTGCATATCATTTTGGAGGAATACCTGAAGAAATCAAATTAAGAATCGAAAGCTTATATAGACAAGGGTTTATAAAATTTTTGTTTTGTACATCAACACTTTTAGAGGGAGTCAACTTACCTGCCAAGAATATTTTTATACTTAGTGAGAATATCGGTAATGGGAAAATGACTGATATTGATTTTTGGAATTTAGCTGGTCGTGCTGGAAGATTGAGTAAAGATATTTCTGGTAATATTTTTTGTGTAAATCTTTATAACCAAAGCGGTTATTGGAAAGAATCGAAAGATATAAGTATTCTTAGAAATAAAAAAATTAGTAAAGTTGAACCTCAAATATTATCAAAGAAAAACGAAAATTTATATAAAAATATAAGTAATTATTTTCAGGAAAAGGATTATACAAATAAAAGCTTGAGCAGTGAAAAAAAGAAAATTATTGAAATGTACGGTAACATACTATTGTTCCATGATTCGATAAGCAATGATTCTGTTTTAAAAGATAAATATTTAGATAGTAATGCAAATTCAATAACTTTATTAAAAAAAACTAGAACATCTTTAAAAGTTTCTCCTGAGATATTAGCGACAAGTATTGGAATAAATGTAGCAAATCAAAATAGAATTGCAATAAATGATGTACCACAATTACCATTAACAACAAATTACGAGGATTGCTTAAAGGTGCTTAATATACTATATGAGCAATATAATTGGGTTAATACAGAGTCAGACGGAAGAAATCCTATGATAAGGAAAAAGAGCCAACTAAAGTATTATGCAACATTGATGGACTCTTGGATTAATTCAAGGCCGTTAAAAGTCATAATACAAAAAACTATAGATTTTTATTATAATAACGGCAATGAACGAGATATGTATATAAGACAAGAAGATGGTAGAATAAAACCAATTAAATTCGATAAACAAAATGAAACTCTTATTAATAAACTGATTAATGATGTTGTTGGAGATTTAGAAAATATTTTGAGGTTTAAGATTAAAAATTATGTTTCTAATTATCAAGCATTGTTAAAAAATAAAAACGATTCAAATTCAGAAATTAGTGATTGGGCTAGTTATATTGAGTATGGAACAACAGATACTAATACAATAGGAATACAAAATTTAGGATTTCCAAGAAATTTGGCAATATTTTTAAGAGATAATTATGCGGATGCTTTCATACGAAATGATGGAGGCATAATACAAAATGTTAACGAGGATTATTTGCTTGAAAATATAGATAAAAACAAATTTAAATTTGAGTATGAAGAGTTAGCTTTATTTATGAATTGGGAAGTTAAAGAGGGCTGATTTATCTCTCCATCTCTTTCCCTATATATTTCTCATAATTTTTTCGAATTTGATAAAGCTCATTCATATCAGATTTTGTAGAAGAATACTCTTGCATTAGGGTATTCTTTTTTTCGTACAATAAATCAAGCTGATTTAAAATATTCTTGGTATCTGGTGGCTTAGAATAAACTTTTTTTAGTTCATCAAGGGCATTTTGGTACTGGGCAATTTCTGATTTATGCTCTTCGTAAAATGCTTTATCAGTGGTGTCATTTTTATATTCCAAATAAATTTGTCGATACATTTTTACTGTGTGAACTTGCTCCATAGTAATAGACAGATTAGAAATATCTTTATCTAGGATTTTGATTTTATCTTGTAATTCTTGTCTTTTATCTGCACTAGATTGAATAAAATTATCAAGTTCAGAAAGAGTTCTAATGCCTTTTTCTCGCATTAAAATAACAATATTAGAAGCTACTTGAAGGTTATGCTTTGTAGCCCAATATTCATATCCTTTGCTTGATTTTACTTTTTCGTTATCGTCAATATCGATGATATTTCCAATACGCTTTTTAATAGGGTAATTTCTTTGGTTAGCATTTTCTTTAATGCGTTCTTTTAATTTATCTTCGGTATAGTCAATGCCAATGATTTTTGATCTAGTGAATCTTTCCTTATCCCTATGCTTAAAAGCAATATGTTTTCCATGCTTAATTTCATATCCAAGAATAGTCATCTTATCAAGAAAATCATCCCAGTCTTTTGATTGTTTTATGGTTCTATCAATATCAAATTGCAGCTTGCTTTTCCAAGAAGATCCTTTCTTAAACTGTTCATTTTCATACCATGACTTGCCATTAGTTTTATATTTTTTCTTGTATGTTTCATAGTGTTCGTCAATGACGATAAGATTATTTTCTTTGCATAGCTTATCACTTTGAAAACGAATTTTATGATAGCT
>OGRS01000715.1_pt1 | contig 27656 bp, 39 predicted proteins | sample 1553561 | NCBI WGS metagenome assembly OGRS01 (sample SAMEA2580103, study PRJEB22360) | human gut metagenome | biome: human gut; feature: human-associated habitat; material: faeces | place: Denmark | collected 2008/2010
CCAAAATTGAATTCTCCTGTTTCAAACAGATTACCTAATTTGTCACGATTTGCCCATACGCTCATTTCTTCAAAATTTGCATTAGGAGCGGTTAAATTTGAACCATTGTAAGCTTGAGTACAAACATAGAATTTTCCAGTCGCAGGAACTAAATATACTCCATCTTTCACTGCTGATGTTAAAGGAAAATTGCCTGCATATTTTCCTGCTAATGCTTGTGTATCTCTTTCAAATTCAATTCTTGATTTTCCACTCAATGCTTGTGCATTAGAAGTATCAGGATTACCAGCAATTAAACTTTTAAGTTGCTCTATAACTTTTATAGCTTCTGCTTGAGTTAAAATTAGTTGCTTGTTTCCCTCTGCTGTTACTAAACTAATTTGTTCAGTTCCTTTATTTTCTACTGCTGTAGCCTGTTTTGTCCCCTCGTCTCTTACTAATTTAATTTGCTCAGCTCCCTTGTCTGCTACAAGTCCTGTTTGCTTAGTACCTTCTTCTGTTACAGCTTGTATGTTAGCTGTTTTGTTAGCATTTACATCTTCTACAGCTTTTGCTCCTGCTGATTGAACTTTACTAACTTCCTCTGTCCCTTTATTTCCTACTGCTAAAACTTGTTTATTTCCTTCATCTGTGACTGCTTTTACATGAGCATCTTTATTAGCATTTATATCACTAACTGCTTGAGTTCCTGCAGTTTGTATTTTTTCAATTTCTTCTGCTCCTACATCTGCTACAAGTCCAGCTTGTTTTGCTCCCTCGCCTACGACTTCTTGAACAACTGTTGACCCTGCATTTTCCACAGCTCCAACTTGACCACTACCTTCTTCTCTAATTGCTCTTAGAGCGACATTTCCTTGTTCTATAACAGCTTCGTTTGCTCTTTCTCCTGCAATATTTGCATATTCAGTAGCTTTTTTATCCATTTCAACATAAGCGTTATCAGTAGTATTTTTCACATGAGTATCAAATTCTGCTGTTTTTCTTTCTGCATTCTCATTAAAATCACTTGTTTTAGAATTGCTGTTATCATTATATGTTTCTAATTTTTCGTTTGCATTTTGATTATATGCAGTAGTCTTAGAAACATCATTCTTGTTATAATTCTTTAGCTTTTCTTCAGCATTATTATTAAATGCAGTAGTTTTTTCAGTAGCATTATTGTTATACTCTGCTATTTTATTATCTGTATCAGCTAAAAGAGTTTTAATCTTTTCTATTTGTTGAGCTATTGTAAGTTTTAATTCTCCTTCAGGATAAGCAGTTACACCAGTTCCATTCATTGTTCTTATAACTTCAAAGTTGAAAGTTTTGTTCACTGTTATAAGTTCAGATTCTTTACTTAATGAAAATTCAACTTTTACCTGTCCGTTTCTTTCTAAAATTTTGTTTGGAATCGGCACTTTGAAAGGGTTTGAAGTAATTTCACTATATAAATCTACATAAGGTGTCACACACGGATATGGTGGCAAATAATATACTTGCAATGTGTATCCTGTTAAATCTACATCTTCCATAAATTTAACACTCAAAAAATGAGTATTTTTATCACCTTGACAGAAAATTGGCTTTTCTTGTACTTGTAACCCATTCAATGCAACCTCAACATTTATTGTTCTTTCCATATTGCCCTCCTATTTTATCAATTGAAATCTTTCTTTAAATTGTTTTAATTTTTCACTTGGAACAGGTATGACTATTTCAATAGTGTAAGCTGTAAAACCACTTTGCCTTTGTGTTTCTAGCTCAACTATTAATCTTCTTAACTCTTTCATCATAGCAATATATTCTGTCTTTAAGCCTTGCTCTTCAAGTTCTAAGATAGTAATATAATCATTCATGCTATTATACTCTTCATATTGTGCTCTTACTCTATCTAAATCAGTTGTTGTATCAATCCAAATATGATTATTCTTATCCCATTCTTGAGAAATTGCATTTTCAAGACGAGGAACAGTTATAATCTTTTCTCCTTCTATATATTGTCCTAAATCTAATTTTTTTTCATCTGGACACCATTTTAAAAGTTCGAAATTCCAAGTGTATTGCCATGTAGGTTGTTTAATTTTTTCAATTTTTACTTTTTCTCTATTTAAAATTTCTCCCTCTTGAAGTTTAATAATTCCTTTATTAACAAGCTCTACAATAGTTGCTTGTCTTAACTTTCCGTATTCAACAATAGGATATCCACTAAAGACTTTTTCTCCTTCATAAACACAATAAAGTGTAGATAAATTTTTAATTTCTTCCTCTGTCAAATCTATCCCTAAACAGTATAAAATACCTTGTTCTGCTTTTGCTTTATCATAATAAATTTTCATATTTCACCTCTTAATTAATCATAATTAGAAATAACATATTTATATTTTCTTTTTACAACTGCAGTACTTCTGTTGCTTCCTTTTCCAGCAACAAAAGCAAATTCCTCTTTTAAATATAAAATTCCATCTATAATTTTTAAATAATAATTAAGTTCTGTAGTTCTTACTCCATAACCATCACTGTATTGCCTTGTCCAAACTTTTTTATAATCAGAATTTAAAAAACTAGTTTTTACTTCAAAATAGAAAGTTGCAGTTTCTTTTATTTTATTTATAGATGACACATCTATATCTTGAATAGGTATAACAGAATCTCTAATTTCCCATCCTTCACGTGTATAAAAATCTGTCATTTTTGCCACTGGTGTTCCTGTTATGTATCCTCCATAAATACTTTTACTATCTTTTTTATTCCAAGTGTGTTGCAAACAAAGATCATAAAGAAAAGCAATAATGATATTTTCAAAGCCATTTAAAACAAATGAGAATTCTTTTGTTGTTTTGGTTTCTGCTTGAAGATAATCAACATATCTATCAGGTTCATATTTCACATTATCACCACCTGCATGAGTTTCATATTTAGTTCTTGCATATCTAACAACTCCATTTTTTGTAAATTTTATATTTGGAAAATCTGTGTGTTTAATATTTTCTGTTAAATCTATGTACTTTCTCCCCCCCCCCGTTGTCAAAAACTAGATAATTTGTTTCTTTTACGGAATTAACAAATGGAATATTATATACTATATCTTTTTTTGAAAATTTTAATCCCATATTTTCACCTATCCTTTTGTTAAGTTATGCCAATTTTCTTGTTTTAACTCTATATCTTTACCAAGCCATACTGGATTTATTACATAGCCATAAAATCTTGCTCCCCAATGGTCCGCCCCATATGGCACATTTAATTTCACATTATTTTCTTTCTTTAATTCTTTATTCAATATAGTTGTTCCACCACTAAAACTGAATCCTCCTATATTTGTACTTAAACTTCCACTCCATTCATAAGTAGATGCTGAATATAATTCTACTTTAGTAAGAACAATATAGTCAGAATTTCTAAATAAGTAATTACTCATATCAAATGTTCCACCTGAGTGGTTTCCTCTAGCTAGAGAAAATTGCAATATACAAAACTCTTTAGATTTCAGTTTAGGTTCAACAAGATATAAGTCATTTATTTTCAATGTTTTTTTATCATTATCTTTTATTAAATCTAAGCTTCCAAAAACATTTTCTTCAAATAGAATATAATGTTCTGAAGCTCTTTTATCTGTAAGCCCAATAGAATTTTCTTCAATATTGCTTAAAAATTTACATTGCTTTATTATTTTCATAAAAGTACACACCTACTCTATTGTAATTGTATAACCGTTCAAAATTATAGAATTACAAGAAACAGAACCATTAACTACTTCATTTCCTGTAACTACTACATTCCCTGAAATAGTTCCACCTGTTTTATCATATTTTTTATCAATTTCATTCCCAATTTTCTCTGCTGTGTTATATTTTTCAGGAACGTTATTTTTGTCTAATTTATTTTTATCTTGTGATTTTATAGCAATATCTATTGTTTCTGCAAATTGATCTATTTTTTCAAAGTTAGGTTCAAAAACGTCACTTACAACAGTTCCTTTAGCATAAATATCAGGAATAAATAGACTTAAAAATTTAGTTAATTTTGATGCCATCATTTATCACCTCTTTTATTTTTTGAAATATCATCAAAAAAAGTTTCAGGTATTTTTTGATACCTTAACTCTTCTAAGTATTCATAGTCAAATTGAGCTAATTGTTCATAAGTATAATCTTCCCAGAATTTATCCTTAGTTAAAATATAAATAATTCCCGCTGCTTTTAAATTAACTAATGTTTTTATAAGTTCAGTCTCAGAAAAATGTGTAGGATATATTATTTCTATTTTTTTTGGTCCAACTCTTTTTAAAGTAAAAAAGGATTGTGGACATTTAAAATGTTCAGCAATACCTTCTATAATAGTATCCATATCCCCAAAACTTCCACTAGCCATTTTTTTATTTTTGATTCTCTTTAAGAATTCTTCATCATTTTCTCCATTTCTTTCTTCTAGATAGTCGCTCCCAATATAGTCAAGTGTTTTACCAAAAGCTAAATCTATATTGTTTATAGTTTCAACATCTAAAATTGATTTTGACAATTCATTGATTTGTTCTTTAATAATCTCCAATAATAGAGAAATATTACTATTTTCAATGTTATAAGAAGCTGGTAATCGGTTTGCAAGTTCAAAGTTTTCTAATTGTTTAATTTCTTCTAAAACAGGCATTTATATCACCTCGATTGTTGAATCGTCACAATAATAGTAATCACCTATTGTAATATCAAGATTATTACTTTCTGTAGGGTTAGGTGAAAGCCCTATTTTAGCTGTAAGTTCCAAAATATTATCACTAACAGAATAAGCTCTAGCTTCAATCTGATTTGTAACTATACGCTTTATTTGTGTTTTTAATCCACTTTTCTGTGCTTTTTCCACATAATCTTTGATAACATTTTTAATGTCTTGTTTTATTGATTCATTAACTATACTTTCAGTAAAACTTTTTATCTCAATTTTTATATAAAGTTGTTTTTTATTCATCATATAAAAACGTTCTTTTACCAATTGTCCACCTACATTTTCTATAGAGTACTCTCTATCTCCTTCGCTATCTATTCCAGCAGCTTTAAATTTATGAATAACTTGTGCTACTTCTTTCGAATCTATACCATCAATATATATTCTGATATTCCCAGGAGCTATTCCATTACTATCAGTTTTATCTGTAGGATTTTCAAGTACTAAAACATTATTTATAGTTTTAAGTTTAAGTAATTCTGAAGTTATTGTTTCAACTGTAGAACCACTTCTATTCTGTCTGTTTCTTTTTATTCTCTCTCTATAATAAATATCTTTTTCAATACCATCTCCTCCAGTAGCAGGTGTTATATTAGTGACAGAAATAACGCCAGTAATATTATTACCAAGTTCAGTTATATCACCTATTATTGCATTGTATTCTTTCCCATATCCTGTTGCTATAGCTTGAACTCTACCTTTCAAACTAGAAGTAATATTTAAAGCAGTTGTAGTTGTGTAGGTTGAGTTTGTGCCTCTTTTTTTAACAATAGTCCATTTAGGAATAGTCATTTCTTTATTAGTAGTAAACTCTAAAGTAGTAGTTGCATAAGTTCCTTCACCTCTTATAACTGGAGGAGATTCACTTTTACCATGATAATCTAGTTGTATTCCAGTAGAATAGTCTAAATAATTAGCAAAATAAGCCTCTCTTATTCCATTCCAAGCTTTAGCTATTTGGTCTCCTACTATCATTAATAATGCTCCCTCTGGTGTATACAGATCTAATTCCCATTCTTGACCAAACTTAGATTTTCCCGATGTTTCCATTTCTTTTAAAATCTCAGCATATGTTTTAGCTACAAATCCCTTTTCAGTAACTCCATATTGCATTTACTCTTCACCTCCTTTTATAATTTCGATGGTGTACTCATTTTCATCTGTACACAATACAGTAAAAATAATAACAAGTTGACTTTTAGTATTATCTTGCTCTACTGTAAGACTCTTTATCTCTTTAACTGCTTTATCATTTAGAAGTACATTTCTAATTTCATTCAAAGCCTTTTTTTCTTGTTCTTCTCCAGTTAATGAGAATATTTCTAACCAAGGTATTCCCTCGTTTTCATCTAGATACCATTCACCTCTCATTAACTCTATTTTTAAAATTAATCTTTGCTTTATATCTTGAGTTTTATCAGCTATAGCAAAATGCTTATTACTATCAAATTCAAGATCTCTAGTATTTAAATTGAATTTTATTGCCATTTTTCACCTCTTATTTTGGTGCTGATGATGTTTCTGTTCCTGCTTTATGCTCTGGAGCACTTACAGTATGAGTATGTTCTTTACCTGATATTCCAGCAAATGTTACATCTTGTGTACCATTCACTAATGGAGCTTGGACCTTTTCACTAGCTATTAATGATTTACATTCAATTAGAGCATTAGGAGCTTTTATCGATGTTGCATTTAATGCTGTTATAATCTCTACAGTAGTATCTAAACTTCCATCAGCTTTAAATACTATTTTATGTCCAGTCGATTTATTGATAATTAATAAATCATTGCTATTTTCAGATATCATTCGATCATATTCTCCATCTAAAGTTCCAATCACAATAGCATCACTTATATTAAATTTTCCATTTTTAGTGACACTTTCAGGTTTTTTAGTAGTTAATATTTTTTCTAAACTAACTTCTGCAAATGCAATAATAACTAGATCTCCATCTTTTAAAGGGTGTCTTATTGCAAATGTAGAATCATTCAAAAAGCACACAGGACAACGATCAATAGGTTGTGGCTCTACTTCTACACCTTCAATAACTGGTCTAGCTAGAGGTAATACAGTAGCTTCCATCTTGACTGGATCAAAACTTTGAATAACTGCTGGCAACTGTGTGTGGATATTATTTAATGTGATTACTTTCCATTTCTCTAACATTTCTATTATTTCCATCAGTCTATTAACTCCTCATTATTTTCTTCTTTTGTTTGATTTTCTTTACTAGATTGTTGACTATAAGGCGAACATTCAACAGTAGTTTCAAATTTTAATCTACTATAAAAATGAGAGACTGTGTCTATTCTAGTTTTAACAGTCTCTCCTTTATAATTAACAATATTTAATATCATATTTTCTTGTAGTAAATTATTCAAATACATAGTTAATATATAACCATTATCAGTTTTTCTTATTTCTTTTAATCCAGTATCAGCAGATACAGTAGTCTCTAACTCTGTATGTCCTTTTTTTACAAAATAGATTAAGTTCTTATTTATTCTAGCTTCTGCATTAACTTGAAGTGCTAATTTTTCAAGTTCACTTTTTAAAGTCCCTTGAGCATTAAATCCTCTTGTGTATGTAAAATCATCACAATTAATAACACCCATTCCATAGCTGCTAGATTCCATAATATTTTTAACTATTTGCTTTGTTGTACTTCCTGCTGAATAGTTTTTATTAACTATCTCAGTACTCCAACTTTTTTCTCCTTCAGTAGCTTTTATTTCAATTCCACCACTTCTATTCTCTTCTACTCTTTCAATATCTCCAAAGAATATCAACCCTTTACCACTTGTTTTATACCCAGCCATAATTGTGATTTTGTGACCTTCGGTATTAAGTTCTTGATTTTCTTCTTGAATAGTACTATCATCTTGTATTTCTTCTAATTCACTATCTAGTGAGGCAGTATCTATTAAATCCTCTTCTGAACTATTTTCATCTATTGTATTATCATTTAAAGCCTTAGGAACTATAACCTTTTTTCTTAATGCAGATTTAGTCAATTCAGTAAGATAATTAATATTAACAAGTGCATAGTTAGAAGATCTTCCATTTGACTTTCTTACTATAGAAAAGCTGATAGAATAGTTAGAATTAGTATATTCAACACCATCAATTATAATTTTGACATCATGAATGAAATTAGAGGACATTATCCTCAACTCCTTTCTTTATCTCATTTATAACTACTTCCCACTCTTTTCCTAGACTAAGAATGTCAAAGTATTTATCTACTGCTTTTTGACTGATGGGTAATACCTTCATGCTGAAATTGACCCCAGGTATCATATTAGCTAGCATTTCAACATTTGCTACCATTCTTTGACCTGCTGCTAAATATTCACCACCTTTTGTTAATATTTCCATAGTTCCATCTTTTAAGAGATTAAAATTAATTTTATTATTCCCTAGTGTTGTTAGTATACTACTAGACACTTTGCTTTTTAGCTCTTCTAATCCCCCAAAATCAAGGCATTTTAAATTAAATAGTCCGTTTCTATCTGCTTGTATTCCCATGCTTGTTAATGACGAGATAGTGACGTCAGGCAAGAATTGAGATGCTATTGAAACATTTTTTAAAGGTCTTTCAAGATACTTTATATTTCTCTGTGATCTGTTCCCTACTGCTTTACCAGGTTCTGCTTTTTCAGTTAATAAAGCTTGTTTCAAATTGATAGTACAAGCAAATCCATTCTTGAAATATTCCCAGTTTTTCAATCCTTGTATCATCATATTTGAATAAGTTGTATTTTCAACTAAATCTTCAACTACAACTAAATTTTCAGGGGAATAAAACAAATCTTCTAACAACTTCTTTTTTTCTCTATAATCATTTTGTAAATAATTTTCTTCTCTGTAATAGAGAGTAAATTCTAGAGTAACAGGATTAATAGTATTATTGTCTGTTGCAACTGTCTTATCTTCCATAATTTCGTCTGGTGAATATGATGAGAATGTTGCAATTACAGGAGAGTTGAAAAATTCTAAATCATTTATTTTTATCACTGATTCCCTCCCATTAATGAAGATTCAAATTTTAGTTTTGCATCCCAGTTGTTAGAAAAATTATCATTTATTTTGTTAGATAATAAATTAGCTAAATTATTAATTGATTCATCACTTGTAAATATTCCTCCATTTATACTAATTTCAACCTTTGGTGGTTCTTTGATAGTAAGAGAGATTTTATTTTTATCAATTGTATTTCCTAAACTTAACTTAGTTTTTAATATAGAATTTTTTAAAATTTCTTCTTTTCTTTGATTGAATTCATACATATTTTCTAGATATTTTTCAAGTTCTTCAGTATTAGTGTCTATTAAACTTATATTTTCATAACTTTTTGAATATCTTTGTTTTTCTAAATTTTGTTCAGCTCTGACATTTCTACCTTCTTCAATAGCATTATCAACACCTGCTTCAATACCAAGCATAGGAATAGTTTTAAATAATCCTCCACTTAAAAAATCTAAAATATTACCTGTTTCATTTACAAAAGAATTAACAACAGATCCTGCTGTAGCTCCTACTTTTTTAGTATAAGACCATAATCCAGTTGTAAAATCTGATATTTCATCTTTATTTCCTTCTAAATCTTCTCTAACATCACTAAGTCCATCTTTTAATATTTTGATAAAATCATAAGCAACTGGCTCAAATATCTCTCCTATAACAACTTTCAAACTATCTTTTTCACTTTCAAATGCTCTTTTCATTCCACCTAAACCAGTTTCCATGAATCTAGCCATTTCTTTAGTTTTTCCATCAGCTTCATTGATTGCATTTCCATAATCTTTTACATTTTTAATTCCCTCTTCGAATAGAATATTTATTGCTGACATTGCCTCTGTACCGAATAACTGTTGCAAGAAAAATGCTTTTTGCTCTGCTGTCATTTTCTTAGTAGCTTTCTCTACTCTATACATAGCATTGTTAATTCCTATGAACTCACCATTTGCTTTATATAATTTAACATTATATTTTTTTAGAAGATTATCAGCCGCTTTTGTAGGTGCTTGAAGTCTTAAAAAAGCCATTCTTAAACTTGTTCCTGCTTGACTTCCTTTAATACCACTGTTAGCTAATACTCCTAAGTAAGCATTTAAATCAGCAAAATTCATACCTGTTTGTTTAGCAATAGGAGCTACATATTTCATAGCCTCACCAAGTTGTGAAAAGTTAGTGTTAAACTTATTAGTTGTATAAACCATTCTGTCAGTAACAAAATCTAATTGATCAGCTAAAAAACCATATGCTGATCCTGTATCAGTAGCTATATCTGAAACAAGTTGCATAGATTCCCCAGTAGCCTTTTGAGCAGCTATAACAGTTGGACTAGCTTCTTTTATTTCTTCTAAAGTATAACCAGCTAATGCTAAAAACTCTTGTGCATCAGATACTTCTTTAGCTGTTGAATGAAATTCTAATGCTACTTTTTTAGTTGATTCAGCTAAATCTTTTAATCCAAATTCATTCAAACCAACTTTAGCACCTGTTTTTCTTAAAGAGTCATCAAAAGCACTATAAGCATTAGTTGCATCTATTATGTAATCAGTTGTTTTTTTGAATATATATCCTATTGATAATATTCCAGCTGCCTTAGTTGCTATTTTACCTAATCCATTATTTAGTAATTCAGTTTTTTTACTACTTTTAACTACTTCAAGTCCTAAATTATCTAAAGCTTTTTCAGCTTTTTTTAAACCTTTGTCATCAAGTTTATATCCAACTTCAAAAAATAATGCTCCTAAACTTGAGTTAGCCATCTCCCCCTCCTTTCTAGAAAATAAAAAAAGCCCTCAGAATCGAATATCTGAGAGCTAAAACAAATTCAGTTATTATATTAGTTTTAAAGTTTTTCCTTACGTTCGTCTTCAAAGTTACTTTTAACATCATCACCTGTATATGTAATTTTAACTTCATCAACTTTATTAGATGCTTTCAATTCTTCAAGGATAGCTTTTAAAAGTTTTTCCTCTTCACTTTTATCTAATGTCTTTTCGATTTCTATATTAATTAAAACTGCTTTAATAATATTTAAAGCGACTGCTACAAAAGTAAATACACACCAAAGAGTTGATAAAATAATACCTACAGATTCTCCTTCTATAAATCCCATTGTGATAAAAAATGACCCTGGTATCATCAACAGCAAAACTAAAAATAAATTTTTAAAAGCCTCTTTGAATAAAGATACCTCTGTTTTGATAATAAACTTCATAAAAAAACCTCCCCTTTACTTAATATAATAAGATTTTACTCTATAAATTATAAAAGTCAAGGTGAGGTATTATTTTATTTCTCAGATATTCAATTGCCAAGGTGCTTTATTTTTCTTCTTCATTGTTAAACCCTTGCGTTTTTTTTATAAAAGAATAGCTTTTAAATAATTTTTCACTGTTCCATTTCATTACTTCCCAAGGATTTAATTTAAAATGATGAGCTACTATATGAGCAAACATCTCATCAAATTCTAATTCATAAGCATTGTGATCAATATTACCTTCGTTATCAAATTTAATCAGTGATACAAAAGGTATTAACCAACTCTACTATTGAACTAGCTTTAATCATATTGACTTTTAATCCTGCTGGGATACAATCAAAATGATCAAATATTTCTTGTGCTACATTTTCCATTTCTAGACCTTTTACTTGAGGTGTTTTCTCAACATCATTACTCTCAAATACTTTAATGTAAACATTTTCTCTTTTAACTCTTAATATTTCAGATGTTGTAGGTTTTCTAAATTTACATTCAAACAGAATACCTTTTTTATCTTCTAGTACTACTGTTTCAAACTCTGCATCATCTTCAATATTGCAAGGTACATAATCTTTATAACTTAATATAGTTTTATTTTCCATTAATACGCTCCTTCATCTGTTATTGATTTATCACATCTAAAATTAAATGTTCTACCTTCTCTAACTCCTGTTGATCCTTTACCATTTTCGCCATCATTGATAATATAACAGTTTAAAAATTTAACTGCTTCTCCTCCTGAGTTTCTATTATCTCTAGACATTGAAAATTTTTTATTAGTATTCATTAGTTGTCTTAATTTCCTTAATGCTGTTCCTGCGTCAGGTCTAATAGTGATACTTCCAGTTATTGAATCATCTACAAGAATAAAAGCTATATCACTTCCTCCAGAGTCTTTTCTAAATTCCATAGTGTCACCATTTCTACTATAAGTAAAAGCATTTTCTCCATCTAGAATGTCAGTAAAGTCCATTCCATCAATTGTTATAAAATCACGTTTACCATTATAAGCCATTATTGTTCCCCTCCTGCTATTGTTTTAGCATTGAATGTTAAAAGCCCTTGTATAACTCCTTCTAGACATTCCCCTCTTGGCATAGCTGCCCATTCAACTGTAAACTCTCCTGTTTTTATATCATTTTCAGTATAATTAGTTTTAGTTTTTACCCAACCTTTAGGAGTTCCTGCTTTTTGTGTGGTTTTGCCTTCTTGAACTTCTTTTTCTGTCCAATTAGCAATAAACTTTCTATCACTTCCTGCATAATCGGCTATAACTTCAAATATAGCATTATCAATTCTAGATGCAGAACTTAAATCAGCTCCTGGATGTCCTAGTGGGTCATTTGATGTTAGAAGATTAACCATAGCAATGTGCATGTCATCTTCCATATTAGCTTTACCCCATTCATTTTTGATAAACTCTCCAAAACAAGTTTTACCAGGGATTAATACTAAGACTCCTCTTCTTTCTTCATTGATGAAGTTGATGTTAGCTTCTTTTAATTTTCTTTGATCAGCTTCTAATCTAGCATTTTTTTGTACTCCTTGTAATCTTCTCCAACTCCAAGGAAGATATCCAGGTTTTGTAGTTGTCAAAAATCCTATTACTCTAGATTCTAAGTTATCATCTCCATCAAATGCTATAGCTCTAGAATTAAAGCTTTTAGCTAGATTTACAACTTCATCTATATCAGTTGTTGTTGGAGTAGTATATGCTGGAAATTTATTATTAGCAATCCCCCATTCTACCAAACCTGTGACAGTTTCTTTCTTATAGCTATCTAAGAAAATAAATAAAAAGTTATCATTTTTCTTTATAACTTCATCTAAAAAAGTTTTAACTGTTGAAGCATCTGTTAATGTATCTTTTCCTACAACATCAACACTATCAACTCTAGTTTCTCCACTAAAAAAAGCTTCAACTTTTTTATAAATAGCATCTCCTGACTCAGCTCCAGATATTTCAGATGCTTTAGTAACACTTTGGTAATCTATATTCTTAGTTGTTGATACAATTAATGTTCTTCCAAACTCTAAAGGAATAATTCCTACTGTGTCACTCAATATATTAGATTGAATTAATCTCAATTTTTTACCTCCTTTATGTTGCCAATTTTAGCAAGTGGAATAATATTCTCTTGCTCAATATCAACAATAAAATTTTGTTGATATCTATATCGTGATATAGTTTGTTGCTGCAAATAATCATTGATATTAGTTATTTTTAAATCTCCTCTTAACACAATATCTTTAAAACATCTGTTTTTAAAATCTTTATTCAAAGTATATCTAGTAAAAATATTTTTATTTGATAACTCATAAAGTAATTTATCTAAATCAAACTTTTTATCACTCTTATAATAAACTTGAATTTCTAGCATATACTCAGCATTAAATATATACTTTTCAATTAGATTGCCTTTAATCTCTCTTGAAACTAAATAACCTTCACTTTCTGTGTTTACTTCAATTACATCAAATCTAATTAAAGGATAGCCTTTAAAAGCTCTTATATCATCATCTGACAGTTCCACAGAGGATAATATACAAGGGTATGTAGTTCTGTTTGATAGATATTCATACCAAAAATTTATCAAATCTTCTTTAATAGTCATCTACTACCCTCCTAGCTAAAAATCTTGTGTAATCTGCTAATAGTTCACTATCTCCTATAGCCTCTAGCTTATATTTTTTAGAATTATAAACAATTACATCTCCAAGCATAGGTGTATACTCTTCATTTTTTATAAAGTAAATTACTCTATCACCTTGTAAAAATCCTGTATTATCTTCTAATTGTAAAGGTGTAGGCTCTAATATAGCTGCTTTAGCTTGAAGGGTTTCTATAATTATTTTAGGAACTCCAGCAATTATTTGTCCTTTAGTTTCTCTAGTGACAGATACAGGAACTGCATATTTTTTTATAATATTTTTATGTCTAAATATTTTAGTCATTGTTACCACGTCCTATTGTGTTACTTTTGCCTTTGTTAGTTATAATCTTAGTTCCTATACTTCTTCTTAAATCTCCATTATCAACTAAAGGTGTACCATCTCTATATTTTAAAGGTGGTGGCATATCTCTACCTAATTCAGCTTTAGTTTTAGAAGATAATACAATAGCAATTTTTTTATTAGCTTCCTCAAATGTAGTTTTACCTTCTACAATCTTTTTTATTTGATTAGCTAGTAATTGTTTATAAAACTTTTCATTTCTTGTGTAAGCTAAGCTCAACCATCTTCTAGCAGGGATTTTAACAATAGTCCCTTCTTTAACTATTCTTTTGAGAGAAGGAACAAAGTGTGTTTTTTTAACTTTAAACTCTGTTCCAAACTCATGTACTGCTCCTATCATTACCATTTTAGAGTCATCATCACCAAAAACTCCAGTTTTAAAAGAAACATTCCCTTCCTTACTTAATTTTTTAAGCATTTTACCTAGCTTAGTAGGTTTAAAAGTTGCTTTCACACTCATGATAGAAACCCAACTCCTGAAACTGGTAAATCTTGGTCCATAGCTATTGTTTGACTTTTTAAAGATAAATACATTTGTCCATAAGTACTACCTTGCAATCCCATTCCTAGCTTTGGTGTGAGCTTTTTATCTCTAGTATTACCATTTAAAGTATCTTCAGATGTTTTAAGATAGTTCATATAAAGCAAATGGCAGGTCATGTAGACTTCTGCCATTCCTCTGTAATCTTCATCTAATTGTCCAGTTTTTATATCTTTATCAACTATTGTTGCAGCAAATTCAAGTTGCAATTCTATTACTCTATCTTCAAGGTCCTCAACTTCAATATAAGTATCTTTTATTTGTTGTGGTCTAGCTATTGGTGTCATTACATCACCTACTTCTTAGGTTTTTCCTTTGTTTCCTCTTCTTTTTTATCTTCTTCATAAGAAACTACAATATATTTTTCTTTTACTGCTTCAGCGATCTCTTTATTATTAACTAAAATTTCATCTATAGCTTTTTTTTGTTCCTCAGTTACTTCTGCGATAGAAGTACCTGGAACAAAACAAAATGATTCCATCCATATTTTACTTTTTGTATTATTTTCAAATTTAATCTTCATTAGTTCCTCCTAAATAGCTCCTGTTAATTTAACTACTGCCTCAGGTTGTATTAAAGCAAATTCTGATATTTTTTCTTCGATAGGTGTGATTGTAGCTCTTCCTTCTTCATATTCTTTTCCAATTGAAAGAGGTAGAACGTCAATGAATCCCATGTTAGATGGTATATCATCTAATCCCATTGCAGTTTCAATTCCAATAACTCCTTTTATATTAGCAAAGTATTTTCTTCCTATTAAAACTTCTCTAATGCTCTTAGCATCTGTGATAGTTTCTCCAGCTTTTGAAGTGTAAGGTCTTTCTAAAATAAAATCAAGTTTTTCAGGTAATACTAATGTTCTAGCAACAAATTTCTTTCCTGTTTCCATAGCTACTTTCATTTTAAGAATATCTCCTACTATTTCTTCTCCTGTAGCAGTTTCCCAAGTTTTACTAGCAGTAACTACATGTATTCCTTGATGTCCTTCAGATACAAATCCTTTAAGTCCAAGTTTTTCAAATCCTTTTAATAAGAAATCATTTTCAGTTTCAGCAACTATTCTAAATGCTTGTTCAGTTCTATTAAGTGGATATACTTTACCAGTTTTAATGTCGTCTAGCTCGTTAATATCTGTTCTAACACCGAATGAAATCCATTTTAAAGGAATTGTTGTAGGAATCCCATCATCTGCTAATGTTGGAACTGTGTTAGGTCTTAAATCAGTAATAAGAGCTTTACCATCAAAGAAATGTTTTATATAAACAATGTGTCTAGTAGCTACATCAACACCATCTAAATTAGTAATTCTTGGTAATATTTCTCTAGCAAATAAAGGCACTCTTTTTTCTTCTATAATGTCTGCTAAAGCTCCAGCATAAACGTCTCTTATTGCACTTTTAGCAATTGAATTTGTTTTTTCTTTCATCTATTTATTCCCCCTTTTATCCTCTTAAATGTAAAATAGCGTATCCATTTTCTTCTGCTGATGTTTCAAATACTCCGTTAACATCATCATAACTTTCTGTTCCTGTTTTTGCCCATTTACCATTCGCTCCACAAGCTGCTTTATCCCCTGCAACTACTGCTGATGCGACTTTAACCCATACATAACCTTTTTTAATAACTTCTACAGTAGATTTTGTAGCATATTTTTTATCCTCGTTAATATTTAAGTTTTTAGCTGCTGCAACTCCTATAAATTTTCCTCCTGTTGTCATTAATTTACATTGATCAACAGGGTCAGTTCCTCTCATAACTCCAGCACCAAATGGTACTTCTACTTCACTATAAAAATAACCATACTCATCATAAGTTGATAAAATTCTTGCCATTTTACCTTCTTTTCTAATTTCCATTAATTTCTACCTCCTATCTTATTAACTGCCATTTCCAATCTTGACATTCCATTAGTTTTAGCCTCTTTATCTTTAATATTTGAAGGTGTTACTTCTGGTTTATCAATTGTATTCAGTTTAGCAATAGCTCCTTGATATAATCCATCTATAAATGCTGAACTTTTATCTGTTAAGTCAATATTTTGGAATGCTGAATTAATAACTTTTTTCTTTAAGTCATCAGAATTTAATTTAACAAGTTCTTTAATATCTTCTCCAGTCATTTCTGATACTTCAATAGCTTTATTGATTCTTTCTGTGAACTCACCATTTAAAGTTTGAGCCATTCCATTTACTTTTTGATTTAACTCTTCATTAGTAGCTTTCAAAGCTGTAATTTCACCACTTAGAGAATCTACTTCATTTGTTTTAGTAGCTAATTCTTTATCTCTTATTAATAACTCTGCATGTAGTTCAGCTGCTTCCATTTCTTTTCCATTATATTTAACTGCCATTTTTCCTCCTTTATTTTCTTTTTGGTACATTCCTTTTTGATAACTTATGTTATCATCAATAGAATTTAGTTTAATAACTCCTACTTTCTCCCCTGCACGACCAGTTGGAACTAAAGAGAAGTGATTTAACTTCAAATCTATTTGTTTAACATCATAAAACTCTCCATCATCAGTAACCCCTGACTCTTCTAAGATGTCACAGTAATAGCCTATTGAGAATTGTTCTTTTCTCCCTAGCTTAATTTCTTTAATAGTTGAGTTGTCTATCACTCTAACATCTACTTTTAGCTTTTTATCTTCTATACCATAGTTTTTAGTAACAAAACCTTTGATATATGTTTGAGCATTAACAGAATTGAGAAATTCCCAAGGGTGCATATCCGTCATTATTAAGCCTGTAGCTTGAGGTACTGCCTTTTCTAGTTCCTCTAGAGGTATAACTTCCCTTGATATTCTTTCTTTCTGATAATCCATATATTCCATAACTTTATCAGCTTCTGAAATATATCCTGTAAGATCTAAAAATCCATCCACAGTCTCATTTTGTCTGATAACATTAAATAAAATATTCTTTTTCATTTCATCACCCCCTTTCTCATAGATTTAAAACTTCATCTTCTACTACATCAGCAACACATCTACATCTAATAGCACTTCCTGGTATCTCTCCATCTGGTGGATTATCCCAAGAATAAATTTTCCCTTCTCTATCTTGATGAGAAGGTCTTACTCTTTTATCTCTTGCAGTTACCCATTTAAATTTTTTTAGCCCTATTCCTTTAAATTGAGCTTTAGTTGCTTGTGCATAAACATTACCTACTTGGTCTGCTGCTATTAAATTAGCTCTATTCTTTTCTATTCCTGTTGCTTTAGATATTGCATCTGACAACTCTTTAAGAGTTAATCCTTTTTCAATTTTTTCTTCTACTAACTTACTAACAATATCATCATAAGTTCTCAAATACTTGCCAGGTTCTGCTTTTATCAAAGCTACATTATTTTTCAAAATTTCTCTAAGTTCCTCTATATCTATGTAAGGTTGTGAGAAAAAGTTTATTCCTTTTATAGCTATTATATCTGCATTGATTCCTTCAATAGTGTAATTTAAAGCTTCTAACAAATAATCAATACACATTTCACTAGCATATTCAGTTGTTAACAACTCTAAAAAATATTCTATTAACTCATCATTTTTATCACTTAACTCTTCAATTTCTATAATTTTCTCATCATTTTTACTGTTTATCTTGCTTTTTCTAGATATTTTAAGAATTTCTCTTAATTTTCTCTCTATATCATCTATAAACTTATTTAATTTTTTGGCATAAGCAAGTTCAGAGTTTAAAGGAAATTTATCCATCTTACTCACCTAGCTCCAAGCTAGAAATAAGCTGTTCCTTTAAGTTTTCTAAAACATTCTTATCTATATCAATATCTTTGATATTCTTTTCTAGTATGCTAATAGATTCAACTAATATTTTAGTTTTTTCAGCTTCCATTTTATTAATTTCAGCTTCTTCTTTTTCATCCATTGATCTAATAGAATTAAAATTTAGTTCAAATTCAATATTATATTGCCCTTGCTCAGCATATAAGAGTTTAATGATATTTCTAAGCATTTCATCAACATTATCTTTTTGAAACTTTTCAATATACTCATACCATTTTTTACTATCTTCTTTAGCACTTGCTAATGCTCCTTGTGCAGTTCCTACAAGCCTAGAAACTGGAATACCTGTATCAATAGCTATTTCAGAGTAAATATAGTTTTTTAGTTTATCAAAGTCTATACTTTGTGACATATTAACTGTTTGAAAGTCATCATCTACACCTGTAACTAATAGAGTTGATGAGTTGATCTCCATCTCTTTTTTAGCTTTGTACTTATTCAAACCTATTTCTCTTAATATTTTATCTAGTTGTCCTTTATCAGCTATTTTTAAAATTTTCAATAAAGCTGCATATGCTAATTGCCCAGCACTCCAAATTCCACTATCTTTTATAATTAAGAGTTCCCAAATTCTTTTAAAGAATGAATCTCCTGTGTAATTAGAGCTAGTTGTGTATTTATCTACACGAGGGAAAGGTTCATAACCAGTTAGCCAGCTAGAATCTATTTTGACAGTTGGAACTTCTCCATAAGGATTTTTAAAATCAATATTTTTTATTTTTCCATACTGCTCTTTCATCTTGTCCATTTGTCGCTCAATAGCAATAATGTCTCTAGCATAAAAGATATTAAAATCTTTTATCTTAACTATTTTATTCAAATCTAAATGTTCACCAGTTGCTAATGGAAAACCCTCTAAAACAGGAAATAAGAAAGCGATACCATCTTTTAAACCTGTTTCTATTAGAGAAGTTAAATAGTCTGCACATTCTAATTCAACAAATCTTTTCATTACTTTTTCATCTAGAGATTTATTGTTAGACTCTATTGTGAATCCTGATTTTATTGAAGATGAGGCAATATCATTTAATAATCTCTTAGCAAATCCCTGCCCCCAGTACATAATATCTATTTCTTGTTGAGTCAACTTTCTTTCTTCTGTTAATTCTTGAGAAGAAATTGGGTCTAATATATTATCTCCTTTTGTTGACATTGGATTTGAAGATTTAAAAAAGTTCTGTCTTTTTCTTCTTTTCAATTTCTCACCTCCTCTACACAACACTAATTACATTTCCTTTATTAGCTACCACTTGACAACCATAGCTTGTGCAGTCTACAAGATCATCGTGAGCATCAACTGGAAAATTGATTAGTTGATTTTCAAAGTATGTTAACCACGGAGCCCCTTTTAAATGATAAACTTTACCATTTGCATAGTATAAAACTGCTGTTCCTGCTCTTTCTATCTTATCTCCTATAGCTTTTAGCACTTCAACAGGACGCCCTACTCTTTGAAGTTTTTGAATTATTCCTGTTCCTGATTGTTTATCTTCTATAGCTTGAAATCTTAAATCAAATTTTTGCCAGTTCTGATCTATAGCTTTCTCTTGATCAGGTACTTCTATTCTTGCATGGAATACATCTCCAACTAAAATATCATACTCTGGAGTAACTCCAAACGTGATTATTCCTGTTTCATCATTCTCTTGTTTATCTTTTTGAGCTGTATCAATAGTTGAGAAAAACCAACAATCTTTAAGTAAAAATTGTTTTTTACCTTGCTCAGTATAAAGAGTGACAAAATACTCATCAAATTCAAAGTATTGAAAATATTCTCTTTTAAAATACTCTCCACTATCTGTTTGAGGTTTTTGCTTGTATAAGCTCCACCAAGCTCGTGGATTTAATTTAAAAGGTATAAAATACTTTTCATCATACATTTGAGGATATAACGCTTGTCCTACTTTTCTCCCTAAAGCGTCTTGTTCTGCTTCTTCTTCAGTTTCACATATAGCCATTAAGTCAAGTTTTATCCAGTTCAAATCTTTTTCAGTTTCTTCTATTTTCCCTCTAAGATCTGCATTGTGCCATCTTGTCATAATCAATACAATTATTCCATTTTGATGTACCCGAGATGCAAATGTAAAGTTATACTCCTCGAAAATACTTTCTTGGATAGTCTTAGATATAGCTTCTTGTCTATTTTTGACAGGGTCATCTATAATTAATAACTCTGCCCCTTCTCCTGTTGCTGCTCCTCTTATAGAAGAACCTTTAAATCTTCCTCCACCTTTTAATTCCCACATAGCTTTTTGAGACACATCATTTCTAAGCTTGACATCAAATAATCTTCCTGCTAATTCATTAATCCATTCTCTATTTTTTTGTCCTGCTTTCTGTACTAAGTTATCACCATAGCTAGTAACTATTGTGTTTCTCCAATCTGCTCTACTCATAAACCAACTTGGAAAACAGTTAGTTATACAAGTACTTTTCAAATGTCTAGGTGGTATAGAAATTGCAATTCTAGACTTTGAATCTATATCTTTAAAAAGTCCTCTCTCAGCTAATGTCAAAACATCACATATTAGCTCAATATGCTCACCTAGTATCAAAGGATTAGCAACTGGAAAAGTCTGTTTAAAGTATGAAAAATAACTTTCACGACATAAATAGTCATTAATTTTACTGTAAAGTTTTAACTCTTTATCCATAAAATTTTCTAAACTTTCTATTGCATCATTAAACTCTTTTTCAATCTTTTTCAGCTCTATAAAATCTTTAAATATCTCAGTTACTTCATATTCAGGGTGATTATTGATTTTAAAAAATCTTTTCAAATTCTCTAAAGACTTCATTTTTTTATACCTCTAGCCTTTTTTAATATTTTTATTATTGCATCTCTATCTGTTTTCTCATCATTTAGTTCTGAGTCATCTTCTTTCTCTAATCCTAGATACTTAGTCAAGAATTTAAGCGACTCTTTTCTATCTTCAAGTTCAATAGATACAGTGCTATTTTCTTTATACGAGCCTTCAACCTCAGATTTGGAAGATTTAATAGTAATCTTTTTTATAAGAGTTCCATCCGTATTCTCTTTTAAAGTTCCATCTGCATTGATGTAGTCATTTATATCTGAAAAAGCTATTTGTGAATGTCTGTTCAATATTCTCTCTTGTGATAAAAGAAACTCTGATTTTTGCTGCTCTTTCAATTTGTTTAAATACAATTTTATGCTAGGTTTTTCTAGGAGACGATAAATATCTACTCTAGCATAATTTTCACTATATCCAGCTTTTATAGCTGCCTGATAAGCATTAAAAGATTGCATATAATAATGACAGAAAAGTCGCTGTTTATCAGTCAATCCGTCATCATCTACATACTCAAAATCAGCCTCTTCTAATTGTAGTTTTTTTTTATTATTCTCATTGGAACGTTCCATATTTTTTACGGAGCGTTCCGTTTCATTTTTATTAAAATCGCTCCACTTATCCTTAGCTTTCCATCCTCTTATAGTTCCTTCTGAAACATTTAGTTTTTCAGCTATTTCTTTTAATATCCCTTTAGGAGCATTTTCTCCTCCAGCTTCTAACCATAATTCTTTAGCTTTATCCCTTGCTGGATCTCTTATCCTTGCCACACCACCACCTCACCTCCAAAAAATAAAAAAAGGACACATAATATGTCCTTGATCGCTATTTCTATATTTTATATTATATCTTATACTGAGTGTGACATTCAATGACAAGATTACATTATTACAAAATTTTCTAATGCTCTTCTATGAACTCTATGCACTTGTCTTACTGAACAATATAATCTATCTGCTATCTGTTCCCACTTCTCATTAAGAATGTATCTAGCTTTCAATAAAGTTTTCTCATCTGTATCTTTCATTCGATCTATCTCAATAAATAATTTAGCTTGTAGACGTTTTAATTCGTCGTTTTTAGCCTTTATAATCTCCTCGACGACTATTATATCATCTATCTTATCTATTATCTTAGAATCATCTTGAAGTGGTCCACCTTGTAATTTATCTTTATCATAGCTAATAGCTTTCATGTCATCTAAATTACTTTCTAACTCTAGCAATACATCTTGTTGTATTTTAATTTCCTGTCTTATTTTGTATCCTTGCTTTAAGTACTCTTTTTTATTCATCATCTTCTCCAGTAATTTCACATATCAGTCTTGGATTTTTCTTATCCTGACCTACTACTTCAATCTCACACTTTCTATAATTCAAGACATTATCATTATCTATAATTTTAATTTCTTGTAGTGCATCTAATAAATACTTGTCTATAACGCTCACAATATTCATTAAATCACTTTGAGAGTTTTTGTAGTATAATTTATAGCTTGTCTTGATAACTCCTGTTAAATGCTTTCTAGGAAGTTTCAATAGTGCAGATACTAACTCATGATAATATCTTTTAGTTTTACTTTCTTCTTGAAAGTGAGTATTTCTATACCAATTCATACCTATAAGTTTAGTTTTATTCTTAGTTGTCTGCACATAAATTGGTAATTCTACTGTTATCTTCATATACTCACCTATAAACTAAAAAGTCTTGCATACCAAGGTTTTTTCAAAAAATTATTTTCTTCAGTAAGTACTTTAATTTCTTTATTCATAACTTCCAAAGTTTTTTTATAGTAAGCAATATCCTCATTTAGCTCTAAATTTTTGTCATGTAACTTTATTTTTTTATCTCTCAACTCACTGTTTTCAACTGTCATCTCTGAAATTACAGCATTTTTGTCTTTTAAAAGAGCTTTCAAGTCATGATTTTCAGTTTTTAACTTACAGTTTTCTTCAATTACCTTATCATCTATAGCTTTTAATCTTTCTGTCATTTCTTTTAGTCTTTCAAGCTCAGCTAAATACTTTTTATCAGCATACTCATCAAGCAGATCCTTTACTCCCTTTCTAGCTGATTCTATATTATTTAAGTTTCTACTAGAAATACCTTTAAGTCCTCCAATTTCTGCAATTCTAGTACAAACTTTTCTCAATACATCTCTTTCAGATACTTTACTCATTTATCCTCCTTATTTTTATCTTCCCATTCATCAGATATTAATTTTATAAAAAATGCACAAGTAGCTCCAATACACACTGAAAAAATTATTTCACCTAGTATTACATAAAATAATTCCATCAATTAACCTCTACTAACTCATAAAGAGTGTCCACAGGGTACTTTGAGAAAATACCTCTGTAGACATCTATTTGAATAAATATTTTATTTTTCATTCTTGGATCACCCAGTCTTTATTAATTCTCTTCATATTAGTTTGCCATTTCTTCCAGTAAGTTTCTAATAAATCATTAGTGTTAAATCCTCTAGTTAGAGCTATATCCAAATACACTTTAAAAGCTTCTGCCATTTTATCAGACCAAATACAATGTTTAAGTGAATACAATTTCGTTTTAAACTTACATCCAACTTGAAGAGGTTTATCAAATGTAGTTGCAAGTTCAACTAATTTATCATTATAATAATTTCTATCTACTTCATTACCTAATCTTTCAAGTATCATCCAATGATAGTTAAAATATTGTAAAAAGAAAAATAGAATATCTGTCAGTTCTTCAAGCTCTTTTTCTCTGTTATATTCTTTTTGTTTCCAAGTTTTAAAATTCAATTCACTTGGCAGCTCTCTACACCATTCTTGAATCTCATCATCAATGCTGAGAACAATATCAATAGTTAGTCTCTCTCGAGGCTCAAATCCATTCTCACGAGGTTTTGAGACCTTATCATCTAAAATTTTTTGTAACTCTAATAAATCAAGAAAACATCTAGGTTTACTAATCATCATTCTTCCACCTCTACAAAAATAACATTTTTTTCATCTTTTCTATTTTCCCAGCAACACTCTGGAATAAAATTATCTTTTGCCATTTGCCCACAATGCCTATATACCTCATCAAAAAAGCAACCTTCACATACAGTTTCATCATCAGTCTCTACAACTGTGAACTTCCTACAACCTAGTTGAAATGTTTCACCCACTCCTAAATTTGCAAACTCTTCTTTAGTCATTATTCCTCATCTCCCTCACACTTTCTGAAAGCTCCTATTTTTGATTTTAACCAACTTTCGATATATTCTCTTGAGTAATCCCCAGGGAATGTCTTAGACTCTATCTTTTGCCTAAAATCTCCCTTTAGATCTATACTCAAGTAATAGTTTTTTTCTCCGTTCCTGTATATTTCATAGAGATACACAAGATGCTTTTCATTCTCGTATATCTCTATAACTTCAGGATAAACTCTATTAGACATCTTTAACCTCCTATGCAGTTCTTTTCTCCTGTAAAACTTTTAAAATTTCAGGATAATTTCTAATATTTATATTATTTTCTTTTAACCATTTCTTTATATGGCTCTTACATAAGAAAGTTCTAGTTAAAGTTGTTAATTTGTAAGCTAAACAACATTCAAAAGTAATTCTTATGCCTTCTATATCGTCGTAATTAGGTAGTACCTCTCTAGTTTTGGGGTCTAACTTGACATATTCAGCTTTTAATAAGACTATTGAGTCACTTATTCTTTTTTCTTCCTCTGTCATCTTTCAGTCACCTCTTGTATCTTTCCTATGAAATTAAAGTGTATAGTCCCTAGTTCCCCATCTCTATTTTTTAAAACATTGACTTCAAGCAACTCAGGATCTTCTGTATCCTCGTTATAATAAGCATCTCTATACAGTCCAATTATTATGCTTGCATCCTGCTCTATTTGCCCTGAGTCTCTTAGATCGCTCTGTTGAGGTCTCCTGTCTGCTCTCTTTTCAACGTCTCTTGATAACTGAGCTAGAGCTATAACAACTATTCCTAATTCTTTAGCTAGTTTCTTAAGCGAGATGCTAATATCTGTGATTTGCTCGTATCTACTACCCTTTACAGAACTTCCTAATAGTTGCATATAGTCAATTATGATGTAATCAAGACCATTCTTTTCTTTTTCCACTTTACAGATCTCTAAAATCTTATTAACAGTGAAATTTCCAGTTATAAAGCTTAATTTCTCATCAAGCTCTGATAATTTAGCAGATGCAATATTTAAATAACCATATGCCTCATCTGGAAGTTGACTGTAAGTATTTCTATCTTTTAAAAGATCTAATCTCACTCTTGACATCTGAGACATAATTCTATTTATAATTTGCCTCTCTGACATCTCTAAGCTAAAGAAAATACCCTTTTCACCTGTTTTAGCTATATTTAATGCTTTTGAAAGAATAAAAGCTGTTTTACCCATTCCAGGACGTCCAGCGACTATCACAAGATCTTCAGCTTGCATTTGAACTAATCTATCAAATTTCTTCCAACCCGTTTTTATTGGGTCTTTAGGAGGATTTTCAATATTCTTGTAATATTCAAATACAATGTTTTTTAAACTCATTTTTTTTACTGTTGTAGTTTCTCCTAGAAGCTCATCTCTTACAGCATTAATTTCATTTAGCATATCTTCATTAGTTCCAGCCTCTGTAACTAGCTGCAATTTTCTTTTTAAGTAGTCTTGCTTTAGCTCTTTAATATACAGTTCTAGTCTTTCGCCATATGCTTCAATACTCATAAGTTTTTGAGCAATTTTATTATCTTTTTCAGTAATTACAGATATATCTACAAGTTCATTATTGACTATTCTCTCTTTACATCTCAAAAATATTGATCTAGCCTCATCACTAAAAAACTTGTTTGGAATTTCAAGTATTTTCTCTTGCTCTGATCTACTTAGATTTAAAACTAATAAGCAATATAATATTTTTATCTCTGACAACTTACTCACCTACCTTAAAGTCAAATATTCCGTTCTCATCAAGTCCATATCCTGTTACTTCTTTAGCAACAAAGACTCTTCTTGAAGGACTTTTAGCCACTTGGACATCATCAGTTTTATTAGTTTTATAAGCGTCAGCTAATATACGTTCAATCATATTTTTTACACTGAAATGATTGATACTAGGCTTTTTATCACTTTTACCTTGCAGAAAATCAGACTCTTTTATTTTTTGCAATAGTAATCTTAGATCTATATCTCTGAAATTGCTAGGAGTCATAATATTATCAATTCTAAATCTATCTACTCCAGTTGATTTAGATACAATATCTTTTATCTCCTTAAAAGTTTTTATATCAAAAGGAGATGATGAGCCTTTAGGCGAACCCTCTTTTTTATCTTCCTTGACTTCTTTAACCTCTTGGTCTATACCATCTAGGTTATTTATATTATCATCATCTTTTTTTATTTCTTTATCTCTTAGTTTTTTATCTATGTTATTTATATTTAGTTCTTTATTCTTTGAAATTTTTTGAGAACTAGTTTTTAAATTTTTTGAAGTACAGTTTTCAAATTTTTTAAAAAGTAGTTTTTGAATCTTTTCATAACTAATTTTAAAATATCTCTTCATAGGTATACCTTTATTGATTTGCTCTAAAATTCCTAAATCAATTAATTTTTCAATACCTAAACTTTGCTTATAGTTTGAAAGCCCTGTAATATCTTCAATAGTTTTTGAAGTTTGATAAAACCAACCTTCTTCATCTGCTAATTGATCATCAGCTTCTACTAACGCACTTAATAAAAAAGCTGTTTCAATTCCAAGAGCTTTTACAAGTTGTTTATTTAAGATAAAATAATTGCTACTCATAAGTAACTGTTTTATAGAATTTCTTTCCATATGTCCTCCTTATTGGGAGTCGTTGCCAGTGGCTCCCTTTTTTATTTTGTAACTACCCACCATTTCCTAAGTCCTTAGAACCACTGGCTTGGAAATGATGAGCAGATATAAAATAAAAATGTCAGGGATTTTTTACAGAAACCCCCGAAAACTGAATTTTTTTCTTGGAAATTATAGTGGTGATGGGAATGATCAGAATTGAACTGATACACTCACGATTAAAAGTCGTACGCTCTACCAACTGAGCTACATCCCCATAAGTTCTCTCGTGTGAGAGACACAGGAAGGTACAAAAATGCAATGATGAGGGAATGGCAAGAATCGAACTTGCAAATCCTCCGTACCTGTTAAAGTACTCGCCTTACCATTTGGCTACATTCCCATACTACCCTCGTGTGAGGGCTATATAGAGTTTTTATTGTTTTTAGTTTTTTATAAAAAAGAAAAAAATTTAAAAATTAAGAAAAAAATTTAAAAAATTATAAACCAAGCTCCACGATCAATCGGAGAGCAACCAAATTGCCGCTAATATTTAATTATTTGAATGTCCTCATCTCCTCCAAGGGCACAAAATTGGAAACAAATTTTTTAAAGGGGGATTCACCTCCAATTTTTTTATTAATACTAAATAATAATGAGTGATTGCCCTTGTTGGAACATACCAGCTTACTTATGGGATTTT
>OGRS01000728.1_pt1 | contig 27086 bp, 25 predicted proteins | sample 1553561 | NCBI WGS metagenome assembly OGRS01 (sample SAMEA2580103, study PRJEB22360) | human gut metagenome | biome: human gut; feature: human-associated habitat; material: faeces | place: Denmark | collected 2008/2010
TATCATTGTATTTATTAATTAATTCTAAATACTTTTTAACTCCTTCAATTCCTAAATTACATTTTTCAATTCTACTTAAAAAATCATATTCCCTATTTACTCTTCTTAATAATTCTCTTTTATCAAAAACACTGGCTCTTTCCAAATACTCCATACACTCATATTTATCTAAAGCATCTAAAAATATTGTATTTTCATCTTTGCCAAATGCCTTTGTTATATATGTTGAAGGTATTACTACACATTTTAAGAAACTTATTAATTTTTCCACTTTTGCAAACGAATACCAATTACAATAATAATCATAACTATATTTATTTACTATACAAAACTTTATAACGTATGCATTAGGTTTAAGTGAGACATCATCTTGATTAGCCAAGAAGTTTTGCCAATAGTAAATTAAATTATACCTTTTCACCAAATACCTCCTATACATTATTATTTTGGAAAATAATATTTATCTTATATTTTATCCTCTTTTTATATTTTTATTCCTATTTTTATGCTTTATGAAATAAATTTATCTTTTTATCATAACATTTTGATATAAAAGCAGGTGCTGTTCCTCTAAGTGGATTTTGAGTAGCTGCCACCATCATAAAAGTACTTTTTTGTTCATTTGTTATTTCACAATTTTTCATTTCTTTTACTACTGGTATAACATCATTTCTTATATAAGATACAACTTCTTGACAATTTAAAGCATCCAATAAAAGAGTTTCTGTCATTCCTTCATCTTTGTTATTTGGAGTAATAAAATAATCAAATTCTAAATCTTTAGATTTTTCTCTTAGTTCCTCTATAGAATCTTCTATAAACTTTTTAGTCCTTTCGTAACCTGTTTCTGTTCCTTTTTTATAGTCTGCATCCATTATATATATAATTTTAGTTAAACTTTCTAATAAAGGATCTTTCGATAATGCTTTAGTATATTTTTTTAATTTAGTTTCTCCATCTAAATTATAGGCTTTAATAGAGATATTTTCATTTTCAAAAAAAGAAGACATAATCCCTTTCATTTTTGGTATAAATAAATTTCCATTTTCTTTTAATTCATTTGAAATCTCTATATTAAATTCTTTTTCTAAAATTTTATATAACAAGAAAACTTCTGTACTTCCTTCGCAAATAAATAATATACTATCCATTATCTTATCTCCCATTCATTTTCTATAGAATCAATTATTTCTTCCTTTGAATAGTGTATTCCTTTCAAAACATTTTTTATTTTTTTAAATCTATATAAAGAAATGTCCTCATCTACTTTTTTTATCTTTTTACAAAAAATTTCCAAAAATTCTTTTGAATGGGTACTCATAAATATTTGAATATCTTTTGTATTAGTTACTTCTATTAAAGCAGAACAAAATTTTTCATAATTTAGATAATGAATTCCTGATTCTATTTCATCTATAAATAAAAATTTTATATCATCTAACACTATATGAGAGATGATATTGATAATAGCAGATAAACCATTACCAAAAGATGATAAAGGTAACATCTTGGCTATATTTTTTTTACTTAATTGTATTTCTTCTCCATCAGAAAAAATATCATCTACTTCAGTTTCAAAAAGATTTATTAATCTCAATAGTTCATCTTTTTTCTTATTTTCTATTATACTTTTCACTCTATTAGCAGTTTCTATACTATTTTTTACATAAGGAGAAATCCAAGATTTATTGTTATTAGAAATCTTTTCTATTTCTAGTAAATCCTGCTCTGAGAATTCTGCTATACTTGTATTATTATTTATTTTAGGATTTATACGGTAGCTTTCATCTAAATAATAATCCATGTCTATTAATAATTTATTATTTATTTTTCTAACTATATTAAATAAAAACTTCTCTCCTCTACTTGCCATAGAAAAAATTTTATTACTAAAGCTTTGGTTAGTTGCTCCACTAATATTGTCATTTTCTAATTTTTTATTTTCATCAATTTTTATTATAGTTTCAATTTTATTATCCAAAATAAATCTAATACTTTTAGTTAAATCAGCATTGTATATAAAATTATGTATATTCTCTTTTTTTACAGTTATCCCTCTATAATTAGCCATTGTTACAATATCAGCAGCATAAGACGTAAAAAAAGAGCAAAATAAAGCCTCTAGTAAAGTTGTTTTACAACTACTGTTATCTCCAACAAATATATTATATTTTTTTAAATTATTAACCTCTAATTTTTCAATTCCTCTATAATTTTCAATTAATATTTTCTCAATCATATTATTTCTCTCTTTCTTAATTTATGATGATTAAAGCATATAATAAAAAAATTTAAAAAATACAACTTAATTTTCATTCTTTGTTATAAATATTGATTTAAACTCTTCATAATTTACAATCATAGCAATATCTTTTAAACTACCTATATTTATTGTTTGAACTCCTTCTTCCGACATATCAACTAATATTCTATACTCGTTTTCTGATCGATATTTAATATCTTTAACAAATCCTACTTCTTCAATTTCACCATGAAATTTTGATAAATCTTCATATTTTACCTTTCCCTTTTTTGGAGATATTCTATTATCTTCAAAATATTTTAAAATTCTTTTTAAAAATAATTCGTTATTTATAACGACTATATATTCTCCAAATTTTTTTATTTCTTCCTCTGTTACTCCTTGAAATTCAAATTTTATTTCTTCACTGTTCTTTTCTTTAAAAAAATTAAACCATCTATTAATACTTAAACAAAAACATTTTCTATTTAAAACCTCTCCTAAAGAAATTGCAATTGGTTCTTTTATATTTTTTACAATTTTTATTTTTTCTTTCATTTTTACTTTAAATTCTGTTTTCTGAGGTTGTAAATTTAAAATCAATCCTTCTCTAAAATCCTTTCTTCCATCTTCTATTAATACATAGTTCTTTAGTGGTGTAAATCTTATATTTCCCTCTAAAAAACTTTCCGCATATTCTAATTTATTAAAAATTTTTGTAAAACAAATTAACTCCTTAATTTTATCCATAAACCTCTCTTTTTGTTAAAATTATTTTAATTTTTAATAATAATTACACCATTCTGGCTGTTTTTCTCTTAAGTTTCCTTCTACATCTGAAATCCAATATGCAACCTCTTGAAGTTTAATTTGTAGTTCTTCAATATTTACTTCTCCATTATCTGCTTTTTCCCAAAGAAGTTCCAAAGCATATTTAACACCTTCTTCAGGATAAAAGATAGAATTATGTTTTAAGTTATCAAAAAACCCATTTTCTCCACTTTTTAAAGTTTCTTCTTTTTCAAATAAAATCCCTATATTCCAACCACAAATGGTTCTTTTAAATTGATAAATTTCATAACTATTCCTTCTATTTGAATAAATTTTAACATACATCTCTTTATTTAAAGTTAAATCTCCATTTCTTTTATTTAATTCTATTTTTTCACCATCTATTACATTAACTAAATCTTCTATTGCGTGATAATGATTATAATATTCTTCAAGTTTTTCTTCAGGAGTACATTCTCTATTTAAAATCATTTGCTCATCATAAATTGGTAAATATTTCCAATGCAATTCTTTAGCTAGTTTCACTCCTTTAAAAATTAATTCGTTATATTTATCTTTGTTAAATCTTCCAGATATTATCATATTTTTTAATCCATTATAAATTTCTTTAATTTCTTCTTCTTTACTTATATTTTTGTTTTCTAAATGCTTTTTTATATATCCATCTATTTTTGTTTTAATATCTTTTTTTAATTCATATTCAGCGTTATTTTCTTTTCTTTCAAAAAATTCTTCTAAATAAATTTTTTTATCAATTTCTTTTATAAGTACACTTTTTCTTATTTCTTCTTCAGAAAAAATATGTTCTGTCCCTTCTTCTAGTTTCTTTATATAATTAGTTAAATTAACTAATAGATTTCTTTCTTTTGCAAAAGTAATATGAAAATATCCTTCTAAAGTTTGTTCTTTTTTTATAAGTTCTACTAACTGATTTGATAAGTCTAATTTTGATTTAATATCCATCTTTTTCCTCCATCTAATATTTATATAAATAGTCTTCATTTATTATAAATTAGAAGTTTTCTTTTATATATTCGATATATCCTTGAACATCTGGATATATAGTTGAAGAATCAATTCCGTAAATGTCTTCTAATTCTTTTCTTATCTTCTCTTTATCTTCTTCTAAAATTATCACTGATTTACTTTCGATATTATGTATTAAATTTATTCGATTAAGTTCCTTTATTTTCTCTTTTATTGTCTTAATATTTTTATTATCCTTTTCAAAAGATTCATCTATTATTTTAACTATTTTATCATTTATTTCTCTTATACCTTCTAAATATTGTTTTATTCTTTTAAAAATTTCACCTTCTAAACAATTTTTTGAATACTCTATTAATTCTTTTTCTATTCCCATTAAAAAAGATTTGAAATTATTTTTGAATCTTTCTATCTCTTTTTGATCTAACATATTCTCATTTCTTAATAAGCTAGAAAAAATATTCTCTTCTAAAATATCATATAATTTCTGACCAAAAGAAGTATTCCCTAAAATTACATAAGGAGATATATCTAATGAAAATAATCCTCGCTGAACTCTTATTCTATTATTTTCATTTATAGTTTCTATAAATATACATTCTTTTTTCAAATTTTTTCCTAAATTTCCATTTTCGTTTCTAGTAAAATAGATACTTTTTAAAAAATCTGAATATTTTTTATAAGTTTCATCGTTAAAATTTATTTTATTTTGTTCTTCGTAATTTACTATAAAAACTCTTCCATCAAAAATTTCGTTACTCTTTTTTCTGTTTTCTGGAGCAGTAGAAAAAAATAATGCAATTAAAGGATTTGTTGTCCAATCTAAAAGAGGAGTCGGAATCCCATAGTGCTGCATTTTTATAACTTCATTTATAAATTTTTCTTGTTCTTTGAATTCTTCAAGATTTTGTTTACGTATGCTTTCATATAGTTTCATTTCATGTTCTTCTAAAGATAAAAAATTACTTTGTAATCTTTTTCTATGAATACTGGGAAGTAGATTCCAAGTAGAATTTTTTTGTCCTCTATAAATATTTTTAGCATTTCTCATCTTTTTTATTATTTCTAAAAAACCTAAAATATCTTCTACAACATAATATTCTTGTTTTAAATAATTTATAATTTTTTCTTGCTTCGGATTTGCTTCAAGTTCCTTTTCTTTTTCCATTTGAAAAAATACTTCACAAATATAATCAACATACCCTTCAACAAATTCTAAAATTTTTCTTGAATATTTAACATTTTTTTCTTTGATATCAATTACAAATAAATTTTCATTTTCTAAATAATTAGAACTATTTTCTGTAATAATAACTTCCATAGCTATTTTCTCCCACAATACATAACTCTTATACTATGTAATTAATTTATATTTTTTATAAAGTTATACTTTTTCTCACACCATTCCCAAATAATATCTGAATTATTTCCATGACCTTCACTTATAATTGAAGTTGGTATTCTTAAGACATTTATATCTCTTTCATAATAACTTATATTATAATATAAGTCTTTAAATTTGATATCCCTTGTACTATCTATTCCTACATTTACTTGTTCTCTTTTTTCAAAAAAATTATCAATAATTATAGTTTTTTTATTACTTTCATTATTTAAGATTTTATATAATTGTAATATCATTGTTTTTTTATTAAATAATTCATATAAAATAGTTAAATATAAATATTTTCCTATATTGTTATCTGGATCATTTTTACTTTTCACTTCAAATTCTTTACAATAAAAATAAATAATCAAACACAGTACTAAAGGATAGTGTGCTCTTTCTTCCTCTGATAAAGAATTTATTAATACTTTAAATTTTTTAAAAGTTTTTATAAAACTTCTTAAAGAAATTTTCCTTTCCCAATTTTCATCATTTTTATTGTAAAATTTTAATATGTCTAAAAAATTTTTATCAAACAACAAGTCTTTCCTATTTGATGTATTTGTATTATCTATTTCATATGAATTAATATCATAATATTTTTTATATTCTATTTTTATATATTCATTATATCTAATCTCTGGTAATTTAAATTCAATATCAAAAAACTTTTCAAAGTACTCTTCATTTTTATCTTCTTTTAGATATAGATTTAAAACAGTATTTTTTAATTGCTCTTTATTAACCAAAAAAACAAATATTATATTTTTTACTCCAAAAAAGTGTTTTATAATCTCTAATATAGAAATGGCATAATCTGGTCTACATCTATCAAGTTCGTCAATTATTATAACTTTTCTTTTATCATCTTTGTTTAATTCTTCTTTAAATTCTTCCACAGCTTTTTTATATTTTTTATACTCTTCTAACTCTGGAAGGTTAATTTCTGAAAATCCTTTTACAATATTTTCTACTTTTCCTTTTAATCCTTCTATTTTCACTCCTGTATATTTTTCTAAAAAAGGAAATAACACATTATCAAGTAAAAAAGGAAAGCTTTTTTTTATTATAGAAGATTTATTCAAAGATAGCAATTCCTCAGCTTTATCTTTAATTCCTTTTTCTAATATCTTTTTATCTCTTAATTCTCCCATAAAACTTTTCATTGGATCAGAAAAATAATCAATTTCCCAAATATTTATTATTTCTACTTTATTTTCTTCCTCTTTTTCTAATTTTTCTTTTAAAGCTTGTCCAAAATAAGTTTTTCCCATTCCCCAAGGAGCATCTATAAAAATTTTTTGAATAAATTCAGGATTATTTTCAATAATTTTTTCAGTTTCTTTTAAGTTTTCCGAAAGAGTATTTTGCCCATCAAATTGGCTATTTACTAAATTACTTAATTGTTCAATAAATCCTTTTCTACTTTCTACTAGATTATCACAATATTCCACATACTCACCTTTTAAATAGTAATTTTCTAATAAAAATATATAAATAGCTATCAAAAATAGGATAGCTATTCTATATTTTCACTAATAATAATTATAACAAATCTTCAAATAAATTGCTAGAATATTCGCCTTTTTCTATTAATTTTTTGAAAGAATTAACAACCAAATCTTTATCCTCTTTATAAGTTATTCCAAACCATCTATCCCTTGTTTTTAATACTTTTACTGAGATTTTATTTTTTTCTAATAATTCTCCTATATAAATAGGAAGCAAATATTCTTTAGTTAATTCTTCTCCCTCTATATTTTCAAAAAACTTTTTGAATCCCTCTTCTAAAAGTTCCATAAACTCAGGAGTAAATCCCCACATATTCATTGAAACATTTGAATTATAATCTATTTCTTCATCATTTATAAAAGCTTTATTATCTTTTTTTATAATATTTTTAGTTTCAACTATCTCTTTAAGGAAGTCATCACTATCTACTTTACAAATACCTCTTGTAACTCCCCCATTATCACTTAAAGTATTTTTTAAAACAAAACCTGACATACAAAATTCATAAGGTTTTGTTTTATCACAGTTGCTCAAAAAAGAATAAATATTTTTAAAAGCTTCCTTACCATAATAATCATCTGCATTGATTACCGCAAAAGGTTCATTTATAAGATCTTTACAAGCTAATACTGCTTGTCCTGTCCCCCAAGGTTTTTTTCTTCCACTTGGTAAAACAACCCCTTTTGGTAAATCCTCTAAAGATTGAAAAGCATAGCAAACCTCTACACCTAATCTACTACATATATTTTTTATTCTATTTCCTATAACCTTACTAAATTCCTCTTCAAGATCTTTTCTTATTATAAAGATTATTTTATTAAATCCAGCTTTAATTGCATCATAAATAGAATAATCCATAATAATCTCGTTATTTAAACCAACAGGTTCAAGTTGTTTTATTCCTTGACCAAATCTAGATCCTAATCCAGCAGCCATAATAACCAATGATATTTTCATTGTAATTCCCCTTAATATAATTTTTTACTTTTTTTAGTATTTTCTCCATACCATTTTATTTACTATTCCTGTATAACTTTGGATTATCTTTACAACTTTATCAGAAACATTTTCATCTACATAATCTGGAACTGGGATTCCTAAATCATTTTCTTTATTCATATTTACCGCAAGTTCTACTGCTTGTACTAATCCATTATCTTCTATTCCAGCTAATACAAAGCATGCTTTATCCAATGCTTCTGGTCTTTCTGTTGATGTTCTTATGCAGATTGCTGGGAATGATTTTCCTATTGAAGTAAAGAATGATGATTCTTCTGGTAAAGTTCCACTATCAGATATTACTGCAAAAGCATTCATTTGAAGACAGTTATAATCATGGAATCCTAATGGTTCATGTTGAATTACACGAGGATCTAATTTAAATCCTGTTTGTTCTATTCTTTTTTTACTTCTTGGATGACAAGAGTATAGAATTGGCATATCATATTTTTCTGCTATTGTATTTATCGCATTAAATAGTGATAAGAAATTCTTTTCAGTATCAATATTTTCTTCTCTATGAGCTGATAAAAGAATATATTTTCCTTTTTCAAGTCCTAATCTTTCATGAATATTTGAAGCTTCTATTTTAGCTAAGTTATTATGTAATACTTCTGCCATTGGAGAACCTGTTACATAAGTTCTTTCTTTTGGAAGACCACAATCAGCTAAATATCTTCTTGCATGTTCTGAGTAAGCCATATTTACATCAGAAATAATATCTACTATTCTTCTATTTGTTTCTTCTGGTAAACATTCATCTTTACATCTATTTCCTGCTTCCATATGGAAAATAGGAATATGTAATCTTTTTGCCCCTATAACTGATAAACAAGAGTTTGTATCTCCAAGAACTAATACTGCATCTGGTTTTATTTCTGCCATAATTTGATAAGACTTAGCAATGATATTTCCCATTGTTTCTCCTAAATCCTTACCAACAGCTTCCATATAGATATCTGGATCTTCTAATTCTAAATCATGAAAGAATACTCCATTTAAGTTATAATCATAGTTTTGACCTGTATGTGCTAGTAAACAATCAAAATATTTTCTACATTTTTTTATTACTGCTGCAAGACGAATAATTTCAGGTCTTGTTCCTACAATAATTAAAAGTTTTAATTTACCATTATTTTTAAATGAAACTAAATTTTCCATTATTTTCTCCCCTTAAATTTTATATTGTTGTAATGCTATTACCTCTCCTGAATCTACTTTCATTCCTTTAGGTAGATGATTCTCACCTTTTACAATAGCTCCAGGTGCTAAATGACAGCCTTCTTCTAATGTACAATCATGATCAAGTATCGCTCCAATATTTATAATACAAGCTTTTTTCAATTTAGTATTTGTATTTACAATTGCATAAGGCATAATTACACAACCAGCAGAAATCTCTGCTGTAGGACTTACATATGCCAATGGATGAATAATTTTAGCAAGTTTAATTCCTGCTTTTTCTATTTTATTCTCCCATTCAATACGTCCTAAATTGTTTCCAAAAGCTGGATACATCTCGACATTAGAATCTTTAAAAAATAAGTATTCGTTACATTTTCCAATTACTTTTTCATCTTTTAAGTTATCATCTAAGAAAAATATATCTGAATATTTTCTAGTTTGACTAGCAATATCAGCTACTACTTTCCCATGACCACCAGCACCTAAAATTATTAATTTCATAACTATACCTCTTCAAAGAATGTATCTGGTTTATTTGGATCAAAAGATTCATTTGCCCACATTACTGTTACTAAGTTTTCTGTTTCGCTTAGGTTGATAATATTATGAGTATATCCAGGTAGCATATGTATTGCTTCTATCTTATCTCCAGAAACTTCAAATTCTATTACTTCATCAGTTCCTATTTTTCTTTCTTGAATTAGTCCATGACCTGCTACTACTATAAAAAATTCCCATTTTGTATTATGCCAATGCTGACCTTTTGTTATTCCTGGTTTACTAATATTTATTGAAACTTGTCCACATTCTTCTGATTTTAAAAGTTCTGTAAAACTTCCTCTTCCATCAACATTCATTTTTAAAGGAAAAGCAACTTTTTCTTTTGGTAAATATGAAAGATATGTTGAGTAAAGTTTTTTAGCAAAAGAATTATTAGGAATTTCTGGAACAACTAAAGTTTTTGGTTGATTATTAAATGAATATAGTAAATCAACTATCTCTCCTAAAGTTACTTGGTGAGTAGTTGGAACAAAACAATATCTTCCATCTTCTTTTTCTACTGTATTTAATCCATCAAATTCACAATGATGTTCTTTTCCTTCTAATGCATCTAACATCTCTTCAACTAAATCATCTATATATAAAAGTTCAAGTTTTGTATTTCTATCATTTACTTGGATAGGTAAATCATCTGCTATATTATTACAAAAAGTTGCAACAGCTGAGTTATAGTTTGGTCTACACCATTTACCAAAAAGATTTGGAAAACGATATATTAAAACTTTTGCCCCTGTTTCTTTAGAATAATTAAAGAATAATTCTTCTCCAGCAAGTTTTGATTTTCCATAGTCAGATTCTCCATAACGTCCAATAAGTGTCGCTTGAATAGATGAAGAAAGTATTACTGGACAGTTATTTTTGTATTTTTTAAGAGTTTCTAATAAAGTTGAAGCAAATCCAAAGTTTCCTTTCATAAATTCTGATTGATCTTTTGGACGATTAACACCAGCTAAATTAAATACAAAATCTGCTTTTTTACAAAATCCATCTAAAAGACTTGGATCAGTATCAATATCATATTCAAATATTTCATCTATTTTTAAATCTCTAGTTCTATTCTTACCATCTTTGATATTTTTTAGATTTTCAACAAGATTCTTTCCAACAAAACCTTTAGCTCCTGTTATTAATATTTTCATATCATCACTCTCTTATCTTTTATTTTGTTTCCAAGCTTCAAGCTCTTCTCTAATATATGCAAGAGAAAGCAACTTTTCTTTTACTTGCTCAACATCTAAAAGTTCTGTATTACTTGAATTAAATTCTGTTAAAGTATTACGTTTTTTATCTCCATCTTTAAAGTATTTATCATAGTTTAAATCACGTTTATCGCAAGGAACACGGTAAAAATCTCCCATATCTATTGCATTAGCACACTCTTCATTTGTTAAAAGTGTTTCATACATTTTTTCTCCATGACGAATTCCTATTACTTTTATCTCATGTTCTGGCGCAAATAATCCTGTAACAGCTTTTGCTAAAACTTCAATTGTACAAGCTGGGGCTTTTTGAACTAATATATCTCCACTTGCTCCGTTTTCAAAAGCAAATAAAACTAAGTCTACTGCTTCATCAAGACTCATTATGAATCTTGTCATTGATGGTTCAGTTATTGTTATTGGATTTCCTGCTTTTATTTGTTCTATCCATAATGGAATTACACTACCTCTTGAACACATAACATTTCCATATCTTGTACAACAAATTTTTGTATTTTCTGGTTTTACTGTTCTTGATTTTGCAACTATTACTTTTTCCATCATTGCTTTTGATGTTCCCATTGCATTAACTGGATATGCAGCTTTATCTGTTGAAAGACATACAATGTTTTTTACTCCCATTTCAATAGCAGCAGTTAATACATTTTCTGTTCCAAGAACATTAGTTTTAACAGCTTCTACTGGAAAAAATTCACAAGATGGAACTTGTTTTAAAGCCGCAGCATGGAATATATAATCAACTCCGTGCATAGCATTTTTAACAGATTGAATATCTCTAACATTTCCTATATAGAATTTTATTTTGTCAGCAACTTCAGGCATCTTAGCTTGAAATTCATGACGCATATCGTCTTGCTTTTTCTCATCTCTAGAAAAGATACGAATCTCCCCAATATCAGTTCTAAGAAATCTATTAAGTACAGCATTACCAAAAGAACCTGTACCACCAGTAATTAATAAAGTTTTACCTGCAAATGAACTCATTTTTCTATCTCCTTTTAAATATTTCCATTACTATTTTTTTCAGAATAATTCAAATCAACCATATCTCCCATTATCTTCATTCCTTCTTCTGATACACCAGTATCTAGTCCACCAGCAGAAGTAAAAGTTAATTCACCAAAAATAATTTTATCATCAAATAAATATAAATCAGTTCTAACACTAGGAAATGGCCTTGCCAATTTATCTACATATTCCAATGCTTTATCTAATAATTCCGGTTTTTCTATATGTGGATCTTCTTTTTCTTCAAAAGGATGAAAGTTCCACTCTCTATCATAAAAATAAAATTTAGGATGTCCTCCATATTCTCTTCCCACACAGATCATTATAAACTCAGCCCTTCCATTCATACAATAAAATTTATAATCTTCCGGTAAAACTCCTTTTTTAGGTTTTAAATATTTTTCAACTAATATATATGGTTTAACATCTTTATACTGCATTTCAGAATAAAATAAATAATACTTCTCTTTCATCCATTTATTTAATTTTGTCATAGCCTCTTTTATATTTAACTCTTCTTTATTTGGAACAATTATATTATAACCACACCCTGTATTTAATTTTATTACGAACTCTTTAGGTAATTTTTGCCATTGAATATCATCTACATTTTCATAAACTGCTATTAAATCATTTAAAATTTTTTCACAATTTTTATCTTTAATATATTCTCTTACTTTATACTTATCTGCACATTGTTTTACTAGTTCATTTTTATAATATGTATTTAATTTTAGCCATAATACTTTGTCATTTAAAGTTTCCAAATTATTTGGGTCCCAGTTTTTTCCAAATACTTTTTTGTAACGCATTTTTGTATTTAGTTCAGGTGAAATAATTGTTGCAAGAGAATATTTTAGCTTTATTAAATCGTAATACATGTTTTTTAATAAATTATTTTTTTTTAAAATATTTTTTATTCCCATTTTTTACCTCTCTATTATTTTGTATTTTTTCCAGTACCATCTTAATAAAAACGCTTCAATAACTAATTTCGTATGAACTTTTGTAGATTTAAATAATAATGGAGCAACTAAACTTGTTACCATTTGGGTTATCAAAGTAGCATATGCTGCTCCATTAATTCCAAATCTAGGTATCAATAAACTATTTAATATTAAATTAACTGCTGCCCCTATTGCTAAATAATACTTAACAAATCTATTTTTATTTTCACACAAAATCCAAATTCCTCTAGCTGTTCCTATCATTGAAAAAGTTTCATACCATATTACAATTTTTAATGTCTCAACAGCTCCTAAATAATTTGCCCCATACAGCATTAAAATAGCTGGTTTAGCTAATAAAACAACAACGCATGAAACAATTATACACATCCATATTATCAAGCTATATAATTGCTCTAATTTTAAAATATATTCTTTTTCTAAATTTTTATTTTTAGATTCCATTATACTAGGTTGAAATGAATTAATGATTGCCATTGGAATAAAAATCCACATACCGCATATTGCTGTAGCAGTTGTATAATATCCCACCGCTTTATCATCCAACATTTGTCCAATCATTATTCTGTCCATTTGACCATAAATCGCTACCATCAAACCTGAAATAATAAAATGATAACTTTCTTTTAATATTTCTTTTCCAATACTTAATTTAAAACGAAGCTTTTTTCCTTTCTCTTTTCTATAAAAATAATATTCAACAAAAGATATTGTTAAATCAGTTAATGAATTTGTAAATGCAAACCATAAAATACTTTTAGAAGTAATCAAAAGAAATATCTTATATATTGAAACAATTATGCAGGCTATCATTTTTCCAATAGATACATATTTTGACTGTAAATATCTTTGAAACCAAGAGTCCAAAATTTGAATAGCTTTAAAACTCAATTGAAAAGATTGTAAAAAAACTAATGCTAATTTTATTGGTTCTGAAGGATTAAAAAAATACACAACTATCATAACAGAAAAAATTGATAAAACTGAAGAAATTAACCTCAATCCCATACTACTTCCTAGGTACAATCCCTCTTCATTTGGGTGCTCTATTAATTTTTTTATAACAACTCCATCCATTCCCAAAGTTGCTATAGATGAAAAGAAAGTTACAAACGAAGCTGTATAATTTAAAGCTCCGTAGTTAGAAGGTCCTAAATATCTCGCTGTTATAACACCTATAATTAACTGCAATAACATCTGAAATACTTGTTGCCCTATTATCCATCCGGAATTTTTTACACTTTTTGACTTTAATACTTTTTTTGTTTTATAAATAAGATTCATAAAGATGATCCCTTCTTTTACTTATGATTTTAATTTCAACTTTTTTAAGATATTTAACACTTTAACTTTCAATCCATATAATCCATGAATTAATGTCAATCTTGCACTCTCAGCTTTAACATCATATGAAACTATCTCCAATTTATTACCCTTACTAATATTATTTTTTTCTTCAGATAAATCATATACAAAAATCCCTCTTCCTTTTTCAGGTATGAAGTAATTTACCTCGTGTGGTCTATATTTTAACTCTAATTCATCTATTATTTTATAATTTAATTTTTGAGTAGAAACTAAAATATCAGCATTAAAAAATTCTCTTCTTAATCCATACAAATCTAACAAGACTTTTTTATTTTCTAAACTAAAGTTGTTATCCAGCATTCTTTCAAAATAAGAATCATATTTTATCGCATCTTCAACTTTTGAAAATCTATAGTTCTTTATATTCCCAAAACTTAATGGCACTTGATATGCACTATTAGTTTTATTATTATGCTCTCCTACTTCTGAACTATTTGTTGTTAAAGAAAAATAAGGATAGACATAATACAATTGTTTTTCTGCTGTATATCTAATATAATATTTAAGCCATGATTGCTTATTCCAATTCACTATATATTCTGGTATAACACCATCTTTTACTATTTCTTGATTTTCTTCATACCATTCTCTAAAACCATCCCACATTCTTTTTGTCCAACATTGTCCCCAAGACATAGCATACTGCATTAAAAATACATCTTTTCCATTATTTTGCGCTTCAAAAGGACGACCATTTCCTGGATTTGTTCTGTGAGTATACAACGATATTCCTGCTATTTTTTCATCATCTTTATAAAATTCAACAGCTTCACAGACATATTGAAAAAAACCTTCTGCCACCACCAAGTCATCTTCTAATACTATCACTGCATCATATTCGTTTGTTAAATCTCCACATTGAAGGATATGTCGACGTAATCCCTGCTTCTCTTTAAATGTTCTTATTATTTTTTTCCCATTTTTCCAAATAACTTTGTCAGAAATTTCTATTAATTTATCTTGAATATCACTATAATCAAGACTAATAATCAAATCACATGATTTTTCATATATCGCCTTTTCTAAAGAAGTAAGTAATCTTTCCATTGAAGTTGAACGATTATAACCTACTACTACTATGGCATATTTCATAACTAATCCTCCTGCACTTTATTTAAAAACAACGAAATATCATTAAAATATTTTGAAAATTCTTTTATCCATTTTTCTGAGTTATTCCACCATTTTATTTTTAATAATTTTTGAATTTGTTCATCTGTAAATCTCTTTTTTATTTCTTTTGCAGGAACACCACCAACTATAGAATATGGAGCAACATTTTTTACTACCATAGATCCAGCTGCAATAATAGCTCCATCTCCTATAATTACTCCATTAAGAATTTTTACACCATTTCCTATCCATACATCATTTCCTATTAAAACTGGATAATTATTGATCGCAAAAGAAATCTCTTCATAAGAATTTTTTTGTACATAAGTAAAGCCTGCCTGTTTCCTTATCGAAAAAAAACTAGGATGTGTTGAAACATATTTTTTAGTTGGATGATTTCCTACAACAATTCTTACATCATTTGATATTGAACAATATTTCCCTATTTTAGCGTATATTTGACTTTCGTTTCCTATATAAGAACCATATCCAATCTCTCCTGTAAATTCAGTATTTTCCCCTATAACATTATTTCCATGAAATATAGTGTGAAATCCACCTATGTTACATTTTTTTTTCAAAATAATATTCTTATCATAATATTTTATTTTATAATAAATTTTTTTTATTAATAACTTCAATTTTTTTTTCATCTTACTTTCACCTAAAAATTAATAACATTTATTTTAATTTTCTTTATATTTTGTTCTTATAATTTTTTCTTAATCTTTTTGAAAGAGAAATAATTCCTCCTATCAAAAAACAAAAAATAGAAAATGTTATTGGTGTTCCTTCCATAATTGGTTCTGTAAAAAAAACTATCACATAAGAAATAGACACTGATACAATAAAAATTATTTTTTCTTTATACACTTTATTTTTTAAACAAAATAAAAACACTTCTTTTAAACATAAAATTATAAATAATATATATGAGACAAAAGGAACTATTCCTGTATCTCTAGCCACATCAAGCCATAAGTTATGAGCATAATGCGAATAAGGAATATTTCCAAAAGGATAATCTATCAACATTTTTAAAATATACCACGAATATTTCCACCTTAAATTTTCTGTAATACCATTCTGTGAAGAAGAGTTAAGCATTCTTTGGGCTAATGCTGTCCCTTCAAACCATCCTTTTATACCAAATAAATTAAATGATACAACCATTCCTGATATTATTAGAAGAAAAAAGATAATAGACCCCATATAAATAATACTAAATATAACATTATGTTTTAGAGAAAGATATATAAATAAAGAAATTAAAAACATCAAAAGCATTAAAACTAACATAGTTCTCGATGCACTAACAACAGAACAATATGCCCCTGCCACTCCTAAAAAAATCCCACTTATTTTTATTTTTTTATTTTTTTCACAAATTAAAAAATAAAAAAATAAAGAACTACTAAGTATAAACATTAAATTCTGTAGAGTAGCACTTATTGTCCCACCATATATATCTCGATACTGTCTTCCTGCTATCAAAAGTATATTAATATTTCTATTAAATAACATATTTAAAAATCCATGTATAAATGAAGCAAACATAATTATTAAAACATCTTTTTTCCAACAACGATATCCCCTAAAGCCTCTTAAATAACCAATATAAAATAAGATTATTGGTAAAATAAATTTCATGTAATATGAAGAAATAGATAATACATATCCATTATTAATAGACATCAACATATAACTCAAAGACGCTAGTATTAATATATAAAAGCTATAATTTTTTATTTTCTTTAAAGAAAAATGTCCTTTATGAAAAATTTCAAACATTAACATTAATAAACTAAAATAATTTGCACCTGAAAAAAAATTATTAGAAAATAAAAATAATAAAAAACTATTCACTATAAATCACCGTATTCTCTCTATCATTTATTTTTTTTAATATATTGACAGTATATTTAGGTGTTGATGTTAAAAATATTTTTTCTATTTCCTCATAATTTAATATTTTATAGTTTCTTAGAAATATTTTTATTTTATCTACACTTTCTATATCTCCTTCTTTAATAATAAGGGCATTCCCATATTTTTCTAATGGAGTAATACATGGATCTTTATCATAAGTATAAATATGAATAATTGGTTTCCCCGTTGACATATATTCATATATTTTAGAAGGTGCCATAGGACTTTCTGCATTTCCAACACTCAATAACACATCTGCTGAACTAATAAATTCCACTGCTTTTTCATGTGGTTGCATCCCATGAAAAACAATAGAATTGTTAGATTTTTCTACAGCCTTCTTTAGTATATCATTACAATCTCCTCCGCCCAATATATCCACTTTAATCTCCCTTTCTTTTCCAAATTGAATTAAACATTTACACATAAATTCAGGATTTCTAAGTATTTTATAAAATGTTCCTACATATACAAACGATATTTTTTTGAAAGCTTTTTTTTCTTTTTCTATTTTATCAAATTTAGAAAGTAATGGAAAATTTACTACTTCCATTTTTTTACGAAACATATCATATTTTTTTGAAAAATAGTAGTTTTTATGACATTCCATAATAAAAATTTTATCATATAAAGAAAATAATTTTTTTTCCCATCTCATCCCACATTTTTCTCTAAAACTCACTGGAAGTAAACCATTATTTCCTTGTTCATTTGATAATGTATCTGTCGAATAATACACTATCTTTATTTTTCCTTTGTATATTTTTTTTAATTTATATGCTGCAAACACCGCTTCTAGCGGAGTATATGAAGCAATTATAGTTGCTTTTCCAACTTTTTTTATAATTTGACTAACCACTGAACAATAATTATCAACTAGGCTATTACTACGTAACGGATATTTGTAAATATAAAACAATTTTTTTAAAATAGATTGAAAGTATCTAATTTTTTCTAGTCTCTTATTTCCTATATCTATATTTTTAAGATAATCTGGTATTTCTATTTTAATTACTTTAATACCATCAACTTCAAATTTTTTATCTTCCCCTATATCTCTATAACATATAGTAAAAACGTTATCAGTTTTAGCTAATTCCTTCGCAACTTGATGAACACACATTCCCGTTGCACCTGGTTTTGGCAAATAATAACTTGTCATAAATATATAATTATCCATTTTTTACTCCTGTTAATTTTTTATTATTCTTGCGGGAACACCAACTGCAGAACAGTTGTCAGGAATATCTTGAACTACAACAGCATTAGCTCCTATTTTAACATTATTTCCTATCCTACTATTATTTAAAATAATAGCTCCCGCTCCGATCATAACATTATTTCCAATAAAAGTCTTTTTTGTTTTATCAGCTTCGGAAATTGTTACATTTTGATAAATTGACACTTTCCCCTCAAAAATAACATTTCTTGCTATTACTATTCCATATAATCCATGTGGTAAATAAGCAGGCTGTTTAAATGTACAGCAAGGACTTTCTTTAGTTCCTAATCCTATTCCTGTACTAGAATTGAATTTGCTTTCTTGACGTCTAAGTAAAATAATATATATCTTTTTTAGTACCCCCCCCGATAAATTTTGTATAGCCATTCTCCTTTTCCAATATTTTTCAAAATCTATTCTAGTTTCATATATTAATAATAATTTTCTCAATAATTTTTTCATAATTACTCTTCCTTATTTTATAAAAATTTTTATTTTCCTTTTGATCCAACTTATAAAATAAATTATATTTATAAAGTTTAAATATAATAATGGATAAACAACTAAAGCTTTATTATTAATATTTCTTAAATCTATCGAAAAGTTTCTATCGTAATCTATTAAATATTTTTTAAATCTTTCTTTTCCTAGTTTTTTATATTCTTCATAATTATAATTATTTGCTATTTTATCTAAAGAAATAACTGCTGCAGTAAAAATAAAAGCATTTAATGTATTTGCATAATTCTCATATTCATTTATTTCTAAAATCTTTTTTTTCAAAGACATTGCAACTTTTCCCCATGGATCATTCATTTTAATATCAGATTGACTTCCTAAGCGATTGACATAAAAATATGTTGGACTTTTTAAAAACGAAATAGATTTTGCGTAAAATAAAATTAAAAAACTATATATGGCTTCTTCTCCTATCTTATGTTCACTATATAATATATTATTATCATATAATAGTTTTCTTTTAACAGCTTTTCTAACTCCTCCCCAATTAATTTTTCCTGTCATTTGTTGACGTAAAATTTTTTCTTTAGAAAAAGAACAGTACTTCGACATATGCTCTTCTTTTAAAATATTAAATTCTTCATCAACTTGATTTATATCTATAAAGACCACATCTTCTGTTTTTTGAGACAATAATTCAAAATAATCTTTTGTGATAACATCATCTGAATCTATAAAAACTATATATTCTCCTAATGCTTGTTTTATCCCTGTATTTCTTGCTATACCTGGTCCTTTGTTATCTTGGTGAATTACTTTAATTCTGTAGTCTTTTTTTTCATAATCTTTTAAAATTCTTAAACTTTTATCTATAGAACCATCATCAACTAAAATCAATTCCCAATCTTGATATGTTTGAGATAAAACACTTTCTATGCAACGTCCAACATAATTTTCAGAATTATAAACTGGAACAATGGCTGATATTTTCATTATAAAATCCTCCATAATAATACTTTCAAATATTGACTATTTTCTTAAAAACTTTTTGTACACCCAGTGCTGTAATTCTATGGGCATTAAATACATACCTGTTTGAGCCATAGCAACCAACATATAATCCCCAAGACTTGAATACCCCATCTTCCAAAATCTTTTTATTGTATCTATATAAGATTTTGTGTTTTCCCAACTTTTTCTACGTTTTGCTAAATCATTATTTGATCTAAAATATAAAAGTGATTCTGGTATATTTTCTGCCTTATTTCCTGAAAATAACATTCTTCCAAATAAATCAACATCTTGATTTCTTCTAAGAAAATTATTATACCCTCCCTGTTTAAGAACTTCTTTTCTTTTATACATTACTACAGGATGATTAAAAGCTGATCTTCTTTTAGCAAATTCATAAATTTCTTTAGAGTTTACCGGAACTTTTCTTGTTGATACAATTTCTTCTGGTGAAATATAAAACTCATCAACCCATGCTCCAACTATTGATAATTCTGCTCTTTCTTTAAATTTTTTTATTTGCTTTTCACAACGACTCGGTTTGGAAATATCATCTGTATCCATTCTTGCTACTAACTCATTTTTACAATGTTTTAGTCCAAAGTTTAATGCATAACCTAGTCCCTTATTTTCTTCATATCCTACTATATTAAATAGGTTTGGATATTCTTTTATATATTTATCCAAAATATTTTGTAACTCTATAGTAATTGGACCATCTTTCACTATCACTATTTCATCTGGTTTTAATGTTTGATCTATCATGCTTTTTATAGCTACATCTAAATATTCTGGCTTTTCCTTTATATATAAAGACATTAAAACACTATACTTTTCCATTATTATCCTTTCCTTAATATCTCTCTTGCTTCTTCTTGTTTTTTATCATATTCTTCTTTTATTACTTCATTTTTTGATAAAAGCCAATCTCCAAAGTCCATATCTGATACTGTTCCTTCTCTTACAATATCAGCTCTTTTTACTACTTTTTCAAAAGTTTTAAAAATAATTCTTAAATCTTCTAATAAAGTAATTTTTTCTATATAACAAAGATCATATTCAAACTTTTGTTCCCAAGTAATGTTATTCCTTCCATTTACTTGAGCAAGTCCTGTAAGACCCGGTCTAACACTATGTCTTTTTCTTTGAGTTGATGTCATAAATACCATATCTCTTACAAGTTGAGGTCTTGGACCAACTAATGCAAGATCTCCACATACAATATTTATTAAAGAGGGAAGTTCATCAAGAGATGTACTTCTTAAAAATCTTCCATATCCATTTAATCTAACGTCATCAGGAAGAAGGTTTCCATTTTTATCTTTTGCATTTGACATTGTTCTAAATTTTATTAATTTAAAAACTTTTTCATTTTTACCTGGTCTAGGTTGACAAAAGAAAGGATTTCCTTTCATTGCTATAGCTCCAATAATAGATAAGACTAAAAGCAGTGGAGATAATACAATAAATCCTACAAAAGACAAACAAAAATCAATAAATCTTTTAAAAAAATTCTCATATATTTTCATCTCTTGCACCTATTCAAAACAACTTCTTATTATTTCTATTATTATATTTTGTTCTTCCTCTGTCATCTTATTATCACTTGGAAGACATAAACCTCTTTGGAATATATCCATTCCTACATCTAAAGGTCTTCCATCTTTTCCTAAAGCTCCACCTTGAATGTAAGCATTTGTTTTTCCTCTTCCGTTTCCTTCTCTTGTGACAAATCCATTCATTCTATAGATTGGTTGCATATGCATTGGTTTCCAAATTGGTCTTCCTTCAGCGTTATATTTCATCATTGTTTCAAGTATTTCTGTTGGACAAGTTTTACCTTTTTCTTTAATATATGCAACTTCATTTTCTCCACGAACTTGTTTACACATTGCACTTTCATCTATTAACATACAACTTAACCAATAGTTAGGTGCTGAATTTTTTTCATCAAAAGGATTCATTATAACTGGTAATCCTTCAAATCCTTTTTTATATCTTTCATATATCTCTTTTTTCTTAGCAATATGTTCTTCAAGATGAGGAAATTGTCCTCTCACAACTCCAGCTATTACATTACTCATTCTATAGTTATAACCAACCTCTTCATGTTGATACCAAGGAGCATTTTCTCTAGCTTGAGTAGACCATTTTCTTACTTTTTCAGCTGCTTCTTTGCTATTAGTAAGTAACATTCCACCAGAAGAACCTGTTATTATTTTATTCCCATTAAAACTAATACAGTTAAAATCTCCAAAGTTTCCGGTTTGTTGTCCTTTGTAACTTGCTCCTAATGATTCAGCAGCATCTTCTATTATTGTAGCTCCATATTTATCACAAACTTTTTTAATCTCATCTATTTTTCCAGGAACTCCATATAGATGCGCTACCACTACAACTTTAACTTCTGGATAAATTTCAAAAGCTTTTTCCAAAGCCACTGGATCCATATTCCAAGTATCATATTCAGTATCAATAAATACTGGAACTCCACCTTCATAAACAACAGGATTTACTGTTGCACAGAAAGTCATATCAGAACAAAATACTTTATCTCCAGGTTTAACTCCAGCAAGTCTTACTGCTAAATGAAGTGAAGCTGTCCCAGCAGACAAAGCTACTGCATATTTACAACCAACTTTTTCACAAGCAAGACGTTCTACTTCATCTATATTTTTTCCAACAGTAGACATCCAGTTTGTTTCATAAGCCTCTTTCATATATTCAAATTCTTCTCCATGCATTGTAGGAGAGCTAAGCCAAACACGATTTTTAAAAGGAACAAACTCCTTATTCATATTTTACCTCCTTGTAAGATACTACTACTTTTTTCATTATCTCTTTTATTTTTGAAATATCTGGATTATGTGTACATTCTCTTAATTCATCAAAGTATTTATCAATCTCAATATTTCCTTTATCTATCTTGGTAATAAATATCTTTTTATTAGCTGTCTTTATGGCATTATTTGTATCATAAAGTAGTTCTTCATAAAGTTTTTCTCCTGGTCTTAATCCAACTATATCTATTCCAACATTTGCATTTGATAACCTTATCATATTTTTAGCAAGATCATAGATTTTAATTGGTTTTCCCATATCTAGGATAAATATCTCTCCACCATTTCCTATACTTCCAGCTTCTATTACTAGTTGTGCTGCTTCTGGTATAGTCATAAAGTATCTTGTAATATCTTTATGAGTAAGTGTTAGATTTTTTCCTTCTTTTATTAATTTTCTAAAGATTGGAATTACAGAACCATTACTTCCTAATACATTTCCAAATCTTACGGCCATAAATTTAGTACCTTTTGATACCTCATTCATATGTTCTATTACAAGTTCACAAGCTCTTTTACTTGCTCCCATTAAGTTTGTTGGATTAACAGCTTTATCTGTTGAGATAAGAACCATTCTATCAACACCAAATTCATTTGCACATTCTGCCACATTCCTAGTGCCAAATATATTATTCTTTATAGCTTCCTCTGGATTATGCTCCATCAAAGGTACATGTTTATGAGCTGCCGCATGGAATACAATATTTGGTCTATATTTATTAAATAGAAATTCTAATTTTTCTTTTTCACGAATATTACATATTTCTGAAACTAAATCAAGATTTGGATATTTTCTCTTAAGTTCAAGCTCTAAGAAATATATATCATTTTCATTAACATCTATTGTCACAAGTTTTTGAGGTTCATATTTAGCTATCTGTCTTGCAAGTTCAGAACCAATACTTCCAGCACCACCTGTTACAAATACTACCTTATTATGTATTAGATCTTTTATACTTCCATCATTGATTTCAACTTGATCTCTTCCAAGTAAGTCTTCAATACTAACATCTTTGATTTGATTAGTAAGAGAATTATCTATTAAGTTACTTACAAATGGAAGTTTTTTAATTTTAATATTTGGTATCTTTTCTATCTTTTTAAAGATATCATTTACTATTTTGTTATCTAGAGATGGAATAGCTATAATTACTGTTGTGATATCATATTCTTCTATAGCTTCTTCTATAGTATCTAAACCGCCATAAACTCTAATTCCATTTATTATAGTTCTATATTTTTTAGGATCATCATCAATAAATGCACGTATCTTATACTCAAAGTTTTTGTTAGCACGGCATTCTCTTATTAATGTATTTCCAGCTTCTCCAGCACCATAGACTAAGGTATTTTCTCTATTTTTTCTTCTTTCTTTTGGAGAAATATTCCCTTGTCTTTGTAATCTAAATATCATTCTCAAAAGTAACATTGAAGCTGTCGAAAAACTAAATACTAAAGCTAAAATTCTCCAACTATGAAATTCTAAAAGTTTTCCTAAAATAAAAGCTGAAATTGTACTATAAAGATTTAACTTAATAATCTCTAAAACATCTCTACTATCAGTATATTGCCAACTTGTACCAACTTCATTTTTTAATAAATCAAATACAGCATAAGAAAAAGCATAAAGAAAGGCTATCTTAACAGGTTGATCTCTAAATTCTTCAAACATAATGTAAGTAATAAGCAGTGAAGAAAAAAAGATACTGAAGATATCCAAAAGAATCTTTACAAAATTTCTCTTATTTCTAAAAGCTTTGTCCATAAAATTTCTCCCTATATATTTTATTAATCTCTACCAAATAAATCTCTTGTGTATACCTTTTCCCTTACATCATCTAATGCTTCATCATATCTGTTAGCTATTATTGCATCTGACATTTTCTTAAATTCTTCTAAATTATTTACAACTAAACTTCCAAAGAATGTTTCTCCATCATTTAATGTAGGTTCATATATTACAACCTTAACTCCTTTAGCTTTTATTCTTTTCATTACTCCTTGAATTGAACTTTGTCTAAAGTTATCTGAGTTTGATTTCATTGTTAAACGATATACTCCAACAACACCTTGATTTTCCTTTTCTTGATCCCATTCACTGTTTTCTTCATAACAACCAGCAAGAGTTAATACTCTATCAGCTATGAAGTCTTTTCTAGTTCTATTAGATTCTACAATTGCACCAATAATATTTTCTGGTACATCTTTATAGTTTGCCAAAAGTTGTTTTGTATCTTTTGGAAGACAATATCCACCATAACCAAAAGATGGATTGTTATATTGATCTCCAATACGTGGATCTAAACATACACCTTTTATTATTTGTTGAGTATTAAGACCTTTCATTTCTGCATATGTATCAAGCTCATTAAAATATGAAACTCTTAGAGCAAGATAAGTATTAGCAAATAGTTTAACAGCTTCAGCTTCTGTAAATCCCATAAATAGAGTATCTATATTTTCTTTTATAGCCCCCTCTTGAAGAAGTTCAGCAAAAGTATGAGCTGCTTCAACTAATCTTTCATCTTTCATATCAGTACTTACAATTATACGTGATGGATAAAGATTGTCATATAAAGCTTTACTTTCTCTTAAAAATTCTGGACTGAATAAAATATTTTTTGTATTATATTTTTCTCTTACTGATTCTGTATATCCTACAGGAATAGTAGATTTTATTATCATAATCGCATTTGGATTATATTCCATTACTAGTTCTATTACTTTTTCAACAGCCGAAGTGTCAAAGAAATTTTTCTTACTATCATAGTTAGTAGGAGCAGCAATAACTACAAAATCTGCATCGTGGTAAGCTTCTTTTGCATCAAGTGTTGCTACTAAATCTAAATCTTTTTCAGCTAAATATTTTTCAATATATTCATCTTGAATAGGAGATTTTTTATTATTTATTAAATCTACTTTTTCAGGTACAATATCAACAGCTACAACTTTGTGATGTTGTGCTAAAAGTGTTGCTATACTAAGACCTACATACCCTGTTCCTGCTACTGCTATTTTTAATTTTTTGTCCATTTTCTTACCATCCCTTTTATTTTCAAATTTTTATAAATAGAATTTTTTATACCATTCTGCAAATTTTCTTAATCCATCTCTTAAAGAAGTACTTGGTTTAAAGTTAAAATCTCTTATTAAATCCTCTACATCTGCATAAGTCATTTCAACATCACCAGGTTGCATTGGTACTAACTCTTTATGAGCTTCAAAGTCATAATCTTTAGGTAAAACTTCTGCTCTTATTAACTCTTGTTGTAAAATATCTACAAAGTCTAATAGATTTTCTGGTTTATTATTTCCTATGTTATATACCTTATATCTAACACCGTTTTCATTTCTGTCTGGAGTTTTTTCCATAACATTTACTACACCAGTAACAATATCATCTATATATGTAAAGTCACGTTTACAATTTCCATAGTTAAATATTTGGATTTTTTCACCTTTTATTAATTTATTAGTAAATCCGAAATATGCCATATCTGGTCTACCTGCTGGTCCATAAACTGTGAAGAAACGTAACCCTGTTGATGGGATATCATAAAGTTTTGAATATGCGTGAGCCATCAATTCATTTGATTTCTTTGTTGCTGCATAAAGTGATACAGGATTATCAACTTTATCTTCTGTTGAATATGGTATTTTTTTATTCATTCCATATACACTAGAACTAGATGCGTATACTAAATGTTCTACTTTATTGTGACGACAAGCTTCTAAAATATTAAAAAATCCGATTAAGTTTGATTCTAAGTAGGCATCAGGATTAGTAATTGAGTATCTTACTCCAGCTTGGGCAGCTAAATTTACAACGATTTCTGGTTTATATTCTTCAAACACTTTTTCAACTAAAGTTTTATCAGCAATATTTCCTTTTATAAAAGTAAAGTTTTTGAAATTTTTAAGTTCTGTCAATCTGTATTCTTTTAGATTAACATCATAATAGTCATTAACACTATCAAAACCAATAACTTTTATATCAGAAAATCTATTGTATAACTCTTTAACTAAGTTTGAACCGATAAATCCAGCAGCTCCTGTTACAAGGACAGTTTTTTTTGATAAATCAATTTTTTCCATAACCAATCTCCTATATACTTTCTAATTTATGTAGATAATTGTATCTTTTTATTATAAAAATGTCAATCTATATTTAACGATTTTAATAATAAAAATTACATTTTTTAATTAAGTTAAATGAAATAAAAAGACCTTCATTAAATTTCAAATTAATTACAGGTCTACACTATTTTTATTTATACTACCCC
>OGRS01000735.1_pt1 | contig 26925 bp, 20 predicted proteins | sample 1553561 | NCBI WGS metagenome assembly OGRS01 (sample SAMEA2580103, study PRJEB22360) | human gut metagenome | biome: human gut; feature: human-associated habitat; material: faeces | place: Denmark | collected 2008/2010
ATAACTCCAGCCCTCTGTGTACCGCTCCTATATCATATCCGCCATCTAATCCAATCTCCTGATATTTAACAAGGCTGTCCTTTCAAATGTTCCAGGATAATATCACTTTTCCTCTGGTTAGCTGGATAACAGTCCACCCCCGTAATAATGCCATGCCTGGTATCCACTGTCATCTCCGTCAGATAACCCAGCTCCTTTTTACGAGCCTGGTGGATATAACCATACTCTGGAGTTGTCCGCTTTGCTTTCCCATCATAAAAAATGATCTCCTGCAATGGATATAATAAGTATACCATATAGAAAGCCATTTCTCTTTAGTTTGTCAACAGGTTCATCTTGGGATACTCCCATAGTGATGGCTGTTGTAATCTTTCCAAATCAATCCCCCACCCCAAAATCGGTATTTTCATAAAGCACTTCGATGGACGGATCGTGTTCCAGTTCGCGGTATTCCTCCAGAAACCATTTCACCAATTCTTCATCCCTTTTCACATCGGTGGAATTGTTGGTGAACACATTGATAGTGCCGAGCTTAAAAAACTGTTTTAAAAGTCTGATATCGTTTCGGATCATCTCTTTTGTCTGCCCCTGGATGCCGACCATCAGGCAAGGGGAGTCAAAGTAACGGCTCAGTTCCTCGGCATCACGAAAATCAGCGTGTTTATTCAGGTAGTGCTCCCGAAAATGATAGTCAAAAGTTTCGGCGCCGGTCTTGTATACAATCGGGATGCCTAAAAATTCTCTCATTTCATCCAGGCGGCTGCGGTAGATCCAGTGAGCCTCAAAAAACAGCTTTTGGATGTGCTTTTCCCGAACGACGGTACGGATGTCGGTAAGCGTTTCCTTTGGAAGCTCAAAACAGCTTCCGGAGTTTATCACTTCCAGTACGCCGAACTCTCCGGTGACGTGGGAGAGCACGTCCCGGTTTAGGGTAATCATCGACTCCCTGTCTCTGGAATTGTCCTCAATATAATCACAGAAGCGACACTTGCCCCAGGCACACGGAAGAGCTTTCAAAAGTACAATCTCCCGCTTATTTTTATTGGTGATCTTACTATATCGATCCATAAGTACGGTCTCCTTTTTTTAAAACAGTCAATACGGAAACGGGTAAAACATGCAGGACTGTCAGAGACAGGGCCAGCATGACGGTCCGGTCAATAAAATCGGTAACAAGCTGTACGCAAAATACGCTTACAGTAAGATTCAGTCCCAGATGATGAAAGAGCTGTACCACGACTGTGGAACCGGATGAGGTAATTCCTCCAAATAAAAATGCCGTAATGCAGGAGGAAACAATCGTTCCCGGTAAAGTAACGACAAACGCATACAGCGGAATCCGGTATTTTCCGTTCCGAAATGATTTTTCATAGAAAAAGAGTCCGGCGGTCAGTCCGGTGAGGAGCTGGACTGGAAGATAAAACAGGGAATAAATATCCGTTGTCATTCCGGTCAGAATCCCACTTAAAAATCCCGGAACCATTCCGTAAAACGGACCGAACAAAATGGCGGCAAGGAAGGTTCCCAGTGTATCCAGATACAGTGGAATCCGGATCAGAAGGGCAAGATTTGCCCCGGCAATATTCAATACAGCGGCCAGTGCCAGAAACGACATCTGAAGTACAGTCAGTTTTTTCGGATATCTCATACTGTCACCTCCCTGGAAAGAATCTGGGGAAGAATCGATTCCGCCTGTGTCGGATTGGCACCGAGTACCTTACAGAAAAACATCAAGAAGAAGCGATAAGGATCTGTCTTGGTGAGAATGTGACTGTTATGTGGTTTCTTCCAGATTTCGTGGTCATCCACCAGTGTCTGTCCAAAGCTTAAGCCCTCTGTCTCCACAGAGGTGTAGGCGTCAAAGCCATCGCAGAGAGAAGGATCGGCAAAATAAGCAACAGCCAGCGGGTCGTTGATGACACATCCGATGATGCCCTCCTGTTCCCAGTGGAAATCCATATAGAACCGGGTGATCGATTCCATTACGGAACCAAGATGCGGATTGATCCGTTTCATGTAGGCTGCAAGATTTGGCGTCAGGACAATTTTACGTGTCACATCCAGTCCAATCATGTGGATCCTTTTTCCGGCAAGTTCCGGCAGAGAAGCATAGGCTTCATAGACAACGGCGGCGGCGTCAGGATCGCACCAGTAGTTATATTCGGCTACAGGGGAACAGTTTCCGTGGGCTTTGTATGTACCACCCATGGACACAAGATTCTGAATACGCGCAAAGGCGTCCGGGTACTCCTGTCTGAGTCTGGCAAGATTTGTCAGTGGACCGAGCGCAATGACGGAAACATCGTCCTGCGACAGTAGAATGTCGGCAAGAAAACGGACAGCATCGCCCTTGGCCTGTCCCACTGTGGAGTCGGCTAGCCCTGATTCGCCAAGCCCGTCCCGGCCGTGGGTATCCATGGCATCGACATAAGGACGAATAAGCGGGGTTTCTTCCCCTGCATAGACTCCAATCTCTGTACGATTCATAAGTTCAAGGATTTTCAAAGCGTTTTTTACGCCCTTTTCGACGGGAACATTCCCGCAGACAACTGTGATCCCGACAACATCAAGTCCTGGAAGGGACAGAGCGAGCATCAGTGCAAGCGCGTCGTCGATTCCCGGATCGCAGTCCAGAATTACTTTTCGTGCATTCATTCTCCAATCTCCTTTGTATGTTTCATTTGAGATACTTGGTTTTTTATACTGGGAAGTTCACGAACCAGTCCGGGCGAAACGCCCGATTGTATAAATGCAGAATCTAGTATAGCAGAAGACAGGTGGAAAGGGAAGAGAAACTTTCCACCTGCAGAGAATCTCTTAATTTAAGAAATAGATACCAAGATTCAGATATCCGGCAAATGTGATCCATAAAAGATAAGGGATCATCAGAGCTCCGGCAGTTTTGGAAGCCGACCAGAAGAGCCGGATGGTCTGGTAGACCAGAAGCCACAGTGCCACAAGCCAGATAAAGGAAAACAGGTAAAGATTAAGGTTGAAAAAGAGTATCGGCCACATAAAATTCACGGCAAGCTGGATACCATAGGCTTTCAGGGCAATATCGTCTGGTTTTCCGGAGGTCAGAACCAGATAGGACGCAATTCCCATCAGCACATAGAGAATGGTCCAGACGACAGGAAAGAGCCAGCCCGGTGGTGAGAGCGGCGGTTTGTTCACCATCTCAAAGGTCTCCATGCTGCTCTGAGTCAAAAGAGCGGACAGTCCGCCGACGAGAAGTGGTATGGCAATACAGATTATTAGTTTTTTCCAATGAATTTTCAAATCATCACCCCCTAGTACTGTATGTGAAAAACGTCTGTTTTATTCAGAAGAGCAAAAATGGCACATACATAAGTTATGAGACTGATGTATGTGCCAAAGAAACTATATAAACTTTTTGGAGGACATGTCTTTTACGGCCAGATCGCTCTCGCTGATTTTGCGTCAACGACGCGTTTGAGCGCGATCAGGTAGGCACCCATGCGGAGTGTCGTATGCTTCTCCTGAGCCAGATCCCACACGGATGCGAAAGCGGCATCCATGATTTCCCTGAGCTTCTTGTTGACTTCATCTTCTGTCCAGCTTACGGACTGGATATTCTGTACCCATTCGAAGTAGGAGACGACAACGCCGCCGGCGTTTGCAAGAATATCCGGTACGATCAGGATTCCCTTTTCGGCGAGAACCGGGTCGGCTTCGGAGGCGACCGGTCCGTTTGCGGCTTCAACGATCAGTTTCGCCTTGATCTTGTCTGCGTTGTGTGCATTAATCTGATTCTCCAAAGCGGCAGGGATCAGGACAGTGACATCCAGTTCTAACAGTTCTTCGTTGGAAATATGAGTTGTTCCATTCTCGTTGAAATCTTTCAAAAGGTTTCTGCGGTCTGCGGCAAGATAAGCAAGGATTGCCGGAATGTCCAGGCCTTCTGGATTGTAGATACCGCCGGACACATCGCTGATGGCAACGACTTTCATTCCGGACTGGTGGAGCAGCCTTGCGGTGACACTTCCGACATTTCCGGCACCCTGGACAGCGGCGGTTGTACCCTCTGCCGGGATGCCAAGTTTGCCGAGGATATTGTGTGTTGTAAACATTACGCCGCGTCCTGTTGCGTCATTTCGTCCAAGTGCCCCGCCAAGTTCGAGAGGTTTACCCGTGACAACGCCGTGAATACAGTGCCCTTTTAACATGCTGTAGGTATCCATGATCCAACCCATCACAGCCGCGTTGGTTCCTACGTCCGGCGCCGGGATGTCCTGCTCCGGTCCGATCAGTGGAGCGATGGCAGCCGTATATCTTCTTGTAATCGCACGGATTTCATTTTCGGAAAGTTTGGTCGGATCGCAGACAACACCGCCCTTACCGCCGCCGTAAGGGATATTTACAACGGCACATTTGAAAGTCATCCAGGCGGCAAGCGCACGGACTTCGTCCGCGCTTACGTCTGGATGGAAACGGATTCCGCCTTTTGCAGGTCCGCGGGAAGTGGAATGTTGGATTCTGTAGCCCTGGAATACGTGGGTCGTTCCGTCGTCCATCCGAACCGGAATGGAGACTTTGAGTTCTCTTTCCGGATACTTAATGGCTTCGATATCGCTGTCGCTGTAGCCAAGAATATCAGCAGCCTGCTGTACTACCTGGAGTACGTTGTCGTAAGGATTGTACGTCTGATTCATAATGTTTTTCCTTCTTTCTTGATCGTTCTATTTCGGCTGGATTCCCAGCTTGTTTTCAATATAGGCAAGTTTCACACAGAGTATTAGGATGTCCATAGCCTGGGACAGCTCCCCTACGGAAGGGTAGGATGGCGCGATCCGGATGTTGCTGTCTTTCGGATCCTTTCCATACGGATAAGAAGCTCCGGCTCCCGTGAGGGTCACACCGGCTTCTTTGGCAAGTGCTACTGTGCGTTTGGCACATCCCGGAAAGACGTTTAATGAGACGAAGTACCCGCCTTTCGGATGGCTCCAGGAGGCAACGGGAGGGCTTGCTCCGAGACCGTCTTGCAGTTTTTGAAGAACAATGTCGAATTTTGGCTTCAGCAGAGCTGCAAGTTTTGTCATGTGGTTATGAATATTCTCCGATGTGCCGAAAAACTGTACATGCCGGAGTTGATTTAGCTTGTCGTGACTGATTGTCTGAGCAGACATATGCCCAAGCAGTTCTTTTACATTGTCCGGGCTTGATGCAATAAGCGATACGCCGGCGCCAGGGAATGTAATTTTCGAGGTGGAGAAGAAGTAATAGCACCGGTTTGGATATCCGGCCTTCTCACAGGCTTTCAGAATATTTTTCAGAGGAACTTCCTCGTATATATGATGTACTCCATAAGCGTTATCCCAAAAAATACGGAAGTCATCGGCTGCGGTCGTCATGGATGCCAGTGTGTCTACGGTTTTGTCACTGTAGCATACACCCTGAGGGTTCGAGTGGAGCGGCACACACCAGATTCCCTTGATTTGTTCATCTTCTTTCACGAGCCTAGTTACCAGATCCATATCTGGACCGTCGGAAAGCAGTGGTACTGGAATCATTTCCACGCCGAGTTCCTCGCAGATAGTAAAATGACGGTCATATCCGGGAACCGGACATAAGAATTTGACGGGGCGACCTTGTGCACGCTCATCTGCCCACGGTTTTTTCCCTTCTGTTCCAAAGAGCAACAGGAACGCAAGAGTGTCAAACATTAAATTCAGGCTTGCGTTTCCGCCCATAATGATCTGGTCTGCGGGAATATCAAGAAGATCGCCGAAGAGACGGCGGCACTCCCCAATTCCCTGCAGGACACCATAATTTCTTGCGTCAGTGCCGTCCGCCAGTGTATAGGATTTGGGAAATTGGAGCAGTTCCATGGAAAGATCCAACTGTTCCGCGGACGGTTTTCCGCGGGACATATTCAGATGCAGGTCTTTTGTCTGTTCCTGTTTATAAATGTTCCAAAGGGAAGAATGAAGATCTTCCAGATCTTCTTTGGAAAGTGTTGTAAGAGATGCCATGATCGTTTCCTCCTTGTTTCTGCCCTTATTATAAAAATCCAGCCTGAAAAAAACAAATATTTATATCTATATAAACTTTATAAGCTAAAAGTTATATAGAAGAATAGTATACAGAAAAATTCTGGGAAATAGGCAAAATTGTTTTGAAAAAAATACAGTTATCGAATATGATATAAATAAAAGATTATAGAATCTATATATACCCCTTATGAAAAGCTTATAATTATTGCTGCAAAGAAGGGGTGCAGGGCGTATGAGAGGAGATGGGAACGCCATGGAAGAAGAGAGAAAAAGAGAATGGTGCTATAGGATGATGACCAGTGATCCCAGACTTGCAAGAATGATCTTGACTTACTTTAACGAGGATGATTTTCAGAGGATTGAGGATCATAAGACCGGAGACGGCGTCATCGGCGGGAAATCTTGCGGATTTCTTCTGGTGGAGAAAATGATGGAAAAGCTTCTTCCTGAATACAGAGACAGATGGGAGCCATGTCCGTCCTGGTTTGTGGGGACAGGGATTTTCTGTCAGGTTCGTGATGGGAGACCGATTCGGGTGTTTGCGGAGGAGTTTCGGAAGATTCTCGACTATTTCGATGGCGCGCCGTTTATTGTGCGTTCCAGCAGTCTGATGGAGGACGGGTATGACAATGCGTTCTTTGGAAAGTACGAGTCTGTCTTTTGTGCTAACCAGGGTGCCAGGGAGGACTGTCTGGAGGCGCTTCTTTTGGCGGCTGGCCGGGTCTATGACAGCGTAAAGAATCAGGAGGCCATGGAGTACCGGAGAAAATGGCATCGGCCAGACCAGGAGGAGCAGATGGGTCTGCTGATTCAGAGAGTCGCGGGGGAACGGATCGGCGATCTGTATTATCCGGCGATTGCCGGTATGGGATGTTCCTACAATCCTTATAAATGGATGGAGCATATCAACCCGGAAGCCGGGATGCTTCGGATGGTGGCAGGACTCGGGACAAGGGCTGTTACGAGAACTCCGGGGGATTATCCAAGGCTTGTGGGATTGGACTGCGCCCAGGGTAATCTCTGGGGATCAGTCGGGGAGAAGCACAAGTATTCCCAGCGCCAGGTGGATGTGGTGGATCTGGCCAAAAACGAGGTTTGTACAAAGCGGCTTTCGGAACTTATCGATGGGATGCCAAAGTCATACCGGAGGCTGATCCTGGAGCGGGATACGGATGCGGAAGAGATGCTTTCAAGGCGGGGTGATTACAGGAAGATCTACTTTGCGGACTGCCAGGGAATGGTGGAAGACCGGATTTTTATTCAGATGATGAAGAGACTGTTAAAGAGCCTGGAGGAGAATTATCATCAGCCGGTAGACATTGAGTTTGCTGTCAATGCCGTAGGGGACAAGGACTGGAGCGTCACTCTCGTACAGTGTCGACCGTTACGTTCCGGAATTTCGGATCAGGTTAAGATACCAAAAGACGTGGATGAGGAGTTTTTGTTTGATGTGCGCCGGACGTCCATGAGGCGGTCTAAGGAGCAGAAACTGGATTATATTGTTTGGGTGGATCCACAGGCTTATTATGAGTATCCATATAAGAAGAAACCGGACGTGGGACATGTAATAGGAAAGATCAATCACTATCTGGAAGAGTCAGAGGAGAAAGCACTTCTTCTGGTTCCGGGGAGAATCGGGACTTCCTCACCGGAGCTCGGCGTCCCGGTGTCCTATGCGGACATCAGTAGTTTTGGCGCCATCTGTGAAGTGGCCTACGGAAAGGCCGGATATCGCCCTGAGCTGTCGTACGGGAGCCATATGTTTCAGAATCTGGTTGAGGCGGACGTCTACTACGGCGCTATCAACGAAAATAGTAAGACAAGAATCTACCGGCCGGAGATTCTGAAAGCATATCCTGAAGTGATGACGGAGCTCGTAGGAGAGATTACACAGGAATTGCTTCATATTATAAGAATGTTCCGGGTGAAAGAGGCTGCCATTCTTTATCTGGACGCGGCGGATGGACGGGCTGTCTGCCGGCTGATAAAGACAGAAACAAAAGAATGAGAAGGGGAAAACGATGAAAGAAAATATGTTCGCGAACATGGATTATGTCTATGAGGTATATAAAGAGGGAAGTTTTTCCAAGGCGGCGGCCAATCTGTACATCTCACAACCGGCTTTGAGCGCAACGGTGAAGAAGATCGAAAAGAAAATAGGGATGCCGCTTTTTGACCGGAGCACAGTCCCTGTTCAGTTGACAGAGTGCGGGAAGAAGTATATGAAAACGGCGGAAAAGATCATGGATCTTGAGGAGGATTTTCAGTGTTATGTCGGCAATCTCAATGAACTGCGGACAGGCCGGCTCACGATCGGAGGAACGTATCTCTTTATCTCTTTTGTACTCCCGCCGATTGTCAAGAAGTTCAAGGAACGTTTTCCGAAGATTAAGCTGAATCTTGTGGAGGCAAATACCTCCCAGATTGAGAAGAAACTCTTCTCTGGAGAGATTGATCTGATGATGGACAATTATCCGATGGATGAGGAGATCTATGATAAGAGGTTCTTTATGAAAGAAGCTTTGCTTCTGGCAGTTCCTGCCTCCTTTGAGAGTAACAAGGCAGCCGGAGCCTGGGGGATGACTTCCGAGGACATCAGACAGAATGTTCATCTGAACCCTGAAGTCTATGGCGTTGCGCTCAAACTGTTTGAGAACGATCCATTTCTGATGCTACGCTCCCATAACGACACTCGGGAACGGGTAGACGCCATTTGCAGAAGAGCGGGATTCACGCCAAAAGTAGCCTTTAAGATGGATCAGATCTTGTCGGTACTATCTTATACAGAAAGGGAAATGGGGATTTCGATTGTGAGTGATACGGTAGTGAAAGGATTTCCTTATAACCGGAACATGATTTATTATAAAATCGATGACCCGGCGGCTCAGAGGAACGTTTACTTTTACTACAGAAAGAATAAATATTTCACAAAAAGCATGGCAGAATTTATGAAAGTTGCTGTGGAAGAGAAGGCAATTATAAACAAAAATATATAAATAGTATTTGAGAAACAAATAAAAAGCTCTGCAATATGATCGGACAGTTTGCGATCCTGATTTTGAGTATTGATGCTCTGCTTCGTATGCTGCTTGACAACGATCAGACAAAAGAGTTTATCCCGGAGAAACTTCGTAAGCAGAACAAATATGGTGCGTTTAGCAACGGAATCTGGCTGGTAGTGATTCTTTCCGGAGCGATTATTCTGATCCAGACAGTAATGCCGGGGGCGGCGTCCGTGCTCCAGCAGCTCACAAGACTCAATTCGGTTTGTATGCCTTTGCGGTATTTGTGGGTATTCGTAGCATATATTGCGCTGAGAAAGGCGATCAGGACGATTGACGCGGAATACCGGTTTGTAAAAAATCAGAAAATTGCCTACTTTTTTGGCGGATGGTGCTTCCTTATTACCGCTGCTTGCTGTATCATGGGAATGTACAATAAAGATCCACTTACCATGGCGCTCAACATTATTACACCGATTGTGCTGACTGCGCTTGGTCTGATTCTCCCGATGATAGCAAAACGGGAGCAAAGAAAGGAAAGTTAGAAGATGGATAAGAAGGAAACAGTCAAATACAGGGAAGAAGCGATGGAACTTGCGGCATTTATTAAAGAGTCACCGACTCCGTTCCATGTGACCGCCAATATTGGAGTGATCCTGGAAAAAGAAGGTTTTATGCCGCTTCAGGAGAGTAGAAAATGGGAGATGAAAGCCGGCGGGAAATACTATGTGACACGAAATCATTCTAGTATCATCGCTTTTGAGATCGGGGAAGATCCGGCAGATTATAATTTTCAGATTGCTGCTTCCCACAGCGATTCTCCTACCTTTAAGGTAAAAGAGAACGCGCAGATGGAAGTCAGAGGCCACTATACCAAACTGAACACAGAAGGATATGGCGGGATGCTTTGCGGACCATGGTTTGACCGGCCGCTTTCTCTTGCGGGAAGGGCGGTTGTCAAAGAAGAGGGCGGACTCAAAGAATGTCTGGTGAAAATAGACAGGGATCTTTTGATGATTCCCAGCCTTGCCATTCATATGAACCGTCAGGCCAATGAGGGGCAGAGCTTCAATAAGCAGACAGATATGCTTCCGTTGATTGCCGGCCGCGTGTTGGAGGAAGGCGAAGTGAAGGCGGAGATCGCCGGAGAGATCGGCGTAAAGCCGGACGAAATTCTGGGGATGGATCTATTCCTTTATAACAGAATGGAGCCTTCTATCTGGGGAATGGATGAAGAGTTCCTCTCCTGTCCGCAGTTGGATGATCTCCAGTGCGCCTACGCTTCCCTGAAAGGATTCCTGGCAGGAAAGAACCCGAAAGGGGTGAATGTCTTTGCCTGCTTTGATAATGAAGAAGTGGGATCCGGGACGAAACAGGGTGCGGCTTCCACTTTTCTGGCGGATGTGTTAAAGCGTATCAACAGCGGTCTCGGAAAGACAGATGAGGACTTCTGCAGGGCGGCCGCGTCCAGCTTTATGATAAGCTGTGACAACGCACATGCGGTTCATCCGAATTACACACAGAAGACAGACGAAGGAAACTGTGCTTACATCAATGAGGGGATTGTGGTCAAGTCCCATGCGGGACAGAAGTACACGAGCGACGGCGTGAGTATCGCAATCTTCAAGGCGATTTGTGAGAAGGCAGGTGTTCCTCTTCAGTATTTTGCCAATCGTTCTGATATGGCAGGCGGAAGTACCCTTGGAAATCTTGCGATGGCACAGGTATCCATGAAAGCGGTGGATATCGGACTGCCTCAGCTTGCAATGCACTCGCCGTTTGAAACGTCCGGGGTCCTGGATATCGAGTATCTGAAAAGAGCGGCAGAATGTTTTTTCCGGACTCACATACACGAGGATGAGGACGGGTCGATCCGGATGGAAACAGAGTAACTGTAGCTTTTTTGAAAAATATATTGACAACCATAAAAACCCATGCTATAGTTACGGAGTAACTGCCGAAGACAGTAGGTGCCGGATGGCATAAGGATTAAAACGCCTACCGAGGAAGACACAATTCATTACTTGAATGTTGACCTCTCTGCCTTTGTGCGGAGAGGTTTTTTCTGGCAGCTCACAAATACTACAAGGAGGTGCGTTAATCGTGGCAAAAGTGGAATTAAAACAGCCAATCGTGCAGGCGATCGCTGATGACATCAAAGACGCTCAGTCTGTTGTCCTCGTTGACTACCGTGGACTTACAGTAGCACAGGATACAGAACTGCGTAAACAGTTAAGAGAAGCAGGTGTCATTTACAAAGTCTGCAAGAACACAATGATGAAAAGAGCTTTTGAAGGAACAGAGTTCGCGGGCCTGGAAGAATATCTTGAGGGACCGAGCGCTCTGGTTGTATCCAAAGACGATGCTACAGCTCCGGCAAGAATCATCTGCAAGTTTGCTAAGACAGCAGAGGCTCTGGAAGTAAAAGCCGGCGTAGTAGAGGGTAATGTTTACGATGCGGCAGGAATCAATGAACTGTCCAAAGTTCCTTCAAGAGAAGAGCTTCTTTCCAAATTGCTTGGAAGCTTACAGTCACCTATCACAAATCTTGCTCGTGTACTTAATCAGATCGCTGAACAGGGCGGAGCAGGAGCATGTGAAGCAGCGGCTGAGGAAGCTCCGGCAGAAGAACCGGCTGAGACACCGGCTGAGTAATTAATTCAAAGAGAACAAACCGAAACAAAATATGGAGGTAAATGAAATGGCAAAATTAACAACAGCTGAATTTATTGAAGCTATCAAAGAATTATCTGTATTAGAGTTAAACGAATTAGTAAAAGCATGTGAAGAAGAATTTGGTGTATCCGCAGCAGCAGGCGTTGTTGTAGCAGCAGCAGGCGGAGAGGCAGCAGCGGCTGAAGAAAAGACTGAGTTCGACGTTGAGCTTGTAGCAGCAGGCGCTTCTAAAGTTAAAGTTATCAAAGTCGTTCGTGAAATTACAGGACTTGGATTAAAAGAAGCAAAAGACCTTGTTGACAACGCTCCGAAGGTAGTAAAAGAAGCAGTATCCAAAGAGGAAGCTGAAGAAATCAAAGCGAAACTCGAAGGAGAAGGCGCAGAAGTTAACGTTAAATAATTTTTGCAAAGCAATCAGGCAGGATTCCGATGGGATCCTGCCTCTTTTGGTTTTTAGACGGCCGGGGGCTGGTCAGAGTGGGCTGCTCCTGGTAAAATGGAAGAAAGGACCGATACTTCAGAAGGTCATAGGACGGTATAGGGAGGGCGAGATAAGATTGAGCAGAAACAGAAAGAAAAAGGCAGAATTCCGGTATTACCGGATGCCGGAAAACCGGACGGTAATGGCTCTTTTGGGAGAAAAGTGGCGTCAGAACTACGGGCGCGATATTGATTATCTCCATTTCCATAATTATCTTGAGATCGGCTATTGCCATGAGGGGAAGGGCGCAATGGTGATCGGAGATGACGAATATTATTTTGAAGGAGAAGGTGAACTGACGGTAATCCCGAGTAATTATCTGCATACAACCAACAGTGATCCGGGAAATATCAGCTATTGGGAGTATCTGTTTGTAGATGTGGAGCAGATGCTGAACAAGATGGTTCCCGGATCACCGAGGTACGTAGAGCAGATGCTGCACCAGGTCAACCAGAGGGCGATTTTTACTAACCGTGGTAAGGCCCCGGAACTGACGGAGAGTATCGAGAATATTATTGAGATTATGCGAAGAGGAGAGCCGTTCTATCAGGAAGAAGCAGAAGGGGAGATGCTTGCCTTTCTTTCCAAAATTGCAAGAGAAAATGGAAATATACAAGGGGGAGGAAGCGTAAATATGCGTGAGAAAGCCAAGATCAGCAATCTGGTCTCCAGATCCCTCGATTATATCAGTGATCATTACCGGGAGCAGATCAAGGTCGGTGATATTGCCAAGCGTCTTCACCTGAGCGAGACGCATTTTCGAAGGGTGTTCACACAATACATGGGTGTAAGCCCTCTAGAGTATATCAATATGGTGAGGATTCGGTCTGCGTGTGAATATCTGATCAAGACGGATGATTCGATTGCCGCGATCGCGGAGAAATGCGGATATTATACAAGCTCTACATTTAACCGCAATTTCCACAAGACCGTAGGGATGACGCCGGAAGAGTGGAGAAAGAAACCGGAAAATTTTGAACGGAAGCTGCTGGAATTCAACGTACATTCAGAGGAGGGATGGTAGCATGTATGCAATAAGAATAACAGAACAGGTGACAAGAAAGAAGAAGGCGGGGGCAGGTCTTTTGAAGGTGTTGATGATCGCCTTTGGTGTGTTTTTTGTGCTTTTGGGGATTGTTTTTTCCAGGGGATTTATGCTGTCGGGATTTCTGTTGATCTGTCTTTACCTGGCTTATGATTTTTTTAGCCAGAAGGAATATGAGTACACGATGGAAGGAACACATTTTTCGATTGATATGATTACAGGGAAGCGTCATCGCAGACAGATGCATGAACTGGATCTGAACAAACTGGAAGTTGTGGCTCCGCACTGGCATGACAAGGTTGCAAAGTACCGGAAAAAAGGTGGAACAGAGCACATTCCAAAGTATGATTACACATCGTATGATGATGATATCCCGTACTACACGATGATCATAGGGGAGGGGCGGGAGAAGGTGAAGCTTCTACTGGACTTAAATGACGAGATGCTGCGTGCATTAAAAACGCTTTTTCCTGAGAAAGTCTTTTTTGCATAAAGAAAAGGAAACGAATCGGATCCAAAAGATAAAAAAAACGGAAGATCAGATAAAAACAGAAAGAATATGAGGGGATAAGAAAATATTTTCAGCCTAATAGTGTGCAAAGTGGATAGAAAAAGCGGGAAAATGAAGAAAAAAGTGTACTGAGCAGACAAAAATGGTTGAAAATGCATAATATATGTGTGAATATGCGTAAATTGGGAAAGCGTGTCTTGATATAATAAATCGTAGGAGATGTCCGGAGAGACAGAATCGGACATGAAGATAGGAGGTAATATTATGAAAAGAAAGTGGCTTTCCATTTTACTTGTTGGGGCAATGACACTGTCCCTTGCGGCTTGTGGATCTTCCGACAGTAAAGATGAAAAGAAGAGCGAAGAAGGCGGACACAAATTATCAATTATGGCATGGGATCCGGCGTTCAATATTCCGGCGATCCAGGCTGCGGCGGACGACTACAAAGAAAATGTAGATTCCGAATTTGAACTGGAAATTTTAGAGCAAGGCGGATCTGAGGACGTTGAGACAGCGATCACAACGGCAGGATCAGCAGGAGATTATTCCAATCTTCCGGACATCGTACTCTTCCAGGATCACTACATCCACAGATATGTAGCTGATTACCCGGACGCATGGACTTCGCTTGGCGACATCGATATCAACTGGGATGATTTTGCTGCGGAAAAGATTGACTATTCTACGATCGACGGGGAACACTATGGAGTTCCGGTAGACAATGGTACTGTTGTATGTGCATACCGTACCGATCTACTTGAGCAGGCCGGGTATACCATTGATGACCTTACAGGATGTACTTGGGACAAGTTTATGGAAGTTGGTAAAGCGGTCAAGGAAAAAACCGGAAAAGCTCTGCTTTGTATGAACTCTGATGGAAATGACCTCCCTTACATGATGATGCAGGCAGAGGGCGTGTCTCAGTTCAAGGACGGCAAACCGTATATCACAGAGAATGAAACACTTGTAACCATCGTTGAGAAGCTCGTTGAGATGGCAAAAGAAGGGATCCTTCTGATGCCGAACAGTTGGTCTGATTATACAGACAAGGCAATTCAGGGTGATCAGGTGGCTGGTGTTATGAATGGTAACTGGATTCTTCCTACAATCGAAAAAGTAGAGGCAAACAGCGGTAAATGGGAAATCACCACCATGCCGACACTGGAAGGCGGAGAAGGATATGCAAGTAACGGCGGCTCATCCCTTTATATTACATCCAACTGTGGAAATGTTGATCTTGCAAAAGATTTCCTCGCTTATACATTCGGCGGAAGCACAACAACATATGACAATGCTCTGAGAGACGGCGGCGTGATTTCTACTTATGCTCCGGCAGGTGAGACAGAAGTCTACAATGAAGGTGTTGAATTCTTCAACAATCAGCCAATCTACGCTGATATCGTTGAGATGGGAACACACGTACAGAAAGTAGAGCAGAGTGATTTCCATTATGCGGCACGTGATTATGTCGGATCCGCAATCGTAAAGATCATCAACGGAACAGATACGATGGATGCACTGAAAGAAGCAGAAGATCAGTTGAACTTTGATATGGGCAACTAATCATCGGGAATCATCGTAGAAGAAAGTATCAGTTAAGATAACGAGGGGCGAGTTTTCGTTCCTCGTTATCATTCGAACGAAGGAAAGGGAGGGACTCCAGTGAAATCAAAGAAAAAAATGAATCTGCTGGCAAAACAGTCGGCATCCGGATGGGTTTTCCTCACCCCGGCGACGATTTTGATCGCGGTCATGGCGTTCTGGCCGATGATTCAGGCGTTCATCATGTCGCTGCAGACCGGTTCCAGTGCGAATATGAAATGGTCCGATCCGATTTTTAACAACTACACAAGGATGTTTTCAGATAAGCTGTTTCTGACATCGGTAAAAAATACGTTTCTGTATCTGCTGATCCAGGTGCCGATCATGCTGGTACTCGCAATCCTTCTGGCTCAGCTTCTGAACAATAAAGATCTGAAGCTAAAAGGATTTTTCCGTACATGTATTTTCCTTCCATGTGCTACGTCACTGGTATCCTATTCTTTGATTTTTAAATCATTGTTTGCGACAGACGGTTTGATCAACGCAATTCTGGTTCATTTGGGAATTTTAGAATCCAACTATAATTTTCTCGGAAATGCGGCAAGCGCAAAGGTCGTTATTATTATCGCCCTGATCTGGAGATGGACCGGATACAATATGGTGTTCTACCTTGCCGGCCTGCAGAATATCGAATACTCTGTATACGAGGCGGCGAAAATTGACGGAGCCAACGGGTGGAAGACATTCTGGAACATCACTGTCCCACTTCTGAAGCCCACGATCATTATGACATTTATTATGTCCATCAACGGAACCCTGCAGTTGTTTGACGAGTCCGTCAATCTGACAAACGGCGGTCCGGCAAATGCGACAATTACAATGTCACATTATATTTACAACAGTACGTTCGGAAAAGGTGTCGCGAACTTCGGATATGCGACAGCGATGTCCTTCTTTGTATTTATTATTGTTGCGATCCTGGCGTTTATCAATATAAAGGTAGGTGATACGCGTGACTAAGAAAAAGAATAGAAGCATGGTTCAGAGAAGATTGATTCCTACATATATATTCCTCGTTATTGTAGCGTTTTTCTCAGTTTTCCCGTTTTACTGGATGATTTCCGCAGCCACGAATGAATCTATTGATGTGGCCAGGGGGAAACTTGCGATTGGCGGACATTTCATGGAGAATTTCCACAATCTGGTATCCGGCAATGATCTTTGGGGCGCGATGGGAAATTCTGCGCTGTATGCGATTACCCAGACAGTGCTTGCTATTTTGATCTGCTCTCTGGCAGGGTTTGGATTTGAACTTTACCACGATAAGAAAAAGGATATCCTGTTTTCGGTCCTGCTGCTTGCGATGATGATCCCGCAGGTCGCAACGATGATTCCTCTGTTTAAACTTTTATCCGGTGCTAAACTTTTGAACTCTGTATGGGGCTTTGTACTTCCGTCTTTGTCGACGCCGTTTTTGATTATGATGTTCCGGCAGAATTCGCGTAACTTCCCGATCGACGTGATGGAAGCCGCGCGTATTGATGGCCTGAGTGAGATTGGTATTTTTGTGAAGATGTATATGCCGATGATGAAGGCGACTTACGCGGCAGCGGCAGTTATCACATTTATGAATGCATGGAATTCATATCTGTGGCCGAAGGTAATTATGACGACTCCGGATTCACAGACAATGCCAATGTTGATTTCAAACCTGGCGTCCGGATATACAACGGACTACGGAATGTTGATGGTAGGGGTTCTTTTCTGCTCTATTCCTACGATGATTGTTTTCTTCATTCTCCAGAAGCAATTTGCAGAAGGTATTACAGGAGCTGTAAAATAATAGACAGAGTACCCGCATAAAGCAGTAGGCTGCCGCAAATGCGGCGGCCTGTTTTAGTATAATAAGACACCATATATCATAGAAAAAGAGAGGTAAATATGAACAGACAATTTGATTACGCAAATGTAAAAAATCCGGAATATTTCTGTGACGGTAGAATGGAGGCTTATTCTGACCATGCATACTATGCGTCCGAAACCGATATGTTGGATGGGGAAAGCCTGTTTGCCGAAAGTTTAAATGGGATTTGGAAATTTCACTATGCGAGGAACTATGGCGCGGTGATCCGGGGATTTGAGAAAGAGGAATACTGTTGTGCATCCTGGGATGATATCCGGGTGCCGGCTCATATCCAGATGGAAGGGTATGACGTCCCACAGTATGCCAATACACAGTATCCATGGGAAGGCCGGGAGGATATCCGGCCGGGGGAGATCCCGGAATATTTTAATCCGGTGGCAAGCTATGTGAAATATTTCTCTGTCCCGGAACGGATGAAAGGGAAGAGGATCTTTGTTTCCTTCCAGGGAGCGGAAAGTGGTCTGGCAGTTTGGTTGAATGGAGTTTTTATAGGGTACAGTGAGGACAGTTTTACACCTTCTGATTTTGAGCTGACAGGCTATCTGAAAGAGGGGCAAAATAAACTGGCGGTTCAGGTATTTAAGTGGACAGCCGGAAGTTGGTGTGAGGATCAGGATTTCTACCGTTTTTCCGGACTTTACCGGGACGTATTTCTGTACACTGTACCGAATGTACATATCCGTGACCTCAGGATCAGGGCAATTCCGGACGAGACACTTCAGAAAGCAGAATTGGAGATTGTTTCTTGCACCTGGGGAGAAGGAAAAGCGAGATTTGTCCTTTCGCGTCACGGAAAAGTATTTGTAGATGAGGAAAAAGAGCTGAACAGAGAAAACCGGTTTGTGTGGGAGGTAGACCACCCTGCACTCTGGAGTGCGGAAGTGCCGAATCTTTATGATCTGATGATTACAGTAACCGGAAAAGACGGGGCTGTGACAGAACTGATTCCGGAGAAAGTCGGATTTAGAAGATTTGAGATGAAAGACCACATGATGACTTTGAACGGAAAGCGGATTGTGTTTAAGGGAGTGAACCGCCACGATTTCAGTTCTGTCGGGGGACGTCATGTATCCGAGGAAGAGCTGCGGAAGGATCTCACGGTGATGAAGCAGAATAATATAAATGCGATCCGTACAAGTCATTATCCGAACGGTTCCCTGCTTTATCGTCTCTGCGATGAATATGGCCTCTATCTGATTGATGAAACCAATATGGAAACACATGGGAGCTGGGATACGGTTCGCGCAGATGGCGACGACGACTATATTGTACCAAATGACAGGCCGGAATGGCTGCCGCTTCTCCTGGACAGGGAGAATTCCATGTACCAAAGAGATAAGAACCATCCGTCGATTCTCATCTGGTCCTGCGGAAATGAGTCCTACGGTGGAAAAGATATTTACGAAATGTCACAGTTTTTCCGCAAGGAGGATCCGACCAGGCTGGTACATTATGAAGGTGTATTTAACGACCGCAGATATAATGATACGAGCGACATGGAAAGTCAGATGTATACTCCGGTGGAGAAAATCAAAGAATTTCTTGCAAAAGACAGGAGCAAGCCGTTTATCTGCTGTGAATATACCCATGCCATGGGGAATTCGTGCGGAGCAATGCATAAGTATACGGATCTGACGGACACAGATCCATTGTACCAGGGAGGCTTTATCTGGGATTATATCGATCAGACCATTTATAAGAAAGACCGGTATGGACAGGAATTCCAGGCGTATGGAGGAGATTTTGGCGAGAGGCCGACCGACTATAATTTCAGCGCGAACGGCATCGTCTATGGAGGAGACAGAGAGCCGTCCCCGAAGATGCAGGAAGTAAAATATAATTATCAGAATATTACGGCGAAGGTTTCCGAAAACAGGGTGACGATCATCAATAAGAATCTGTTTCTGAACACGAACGCATTCGACTGTGTTGTTCTCGTGGAGAGAAATGGAAAAGCGCTTCGACAGATCAAGATGGAGACGGAGGTAGAGCCGCTTGGTGAAAAGACCTATCCGCTTCCGTTTGCGAAGGAAACTCTGCCGGGAGAGTATACGGTTACCGTTTCTTTCCGGCTGAAGGAAGATCAGATCTGGGCAAAAGCCGGACATGAGGTGGCGTTTGGACAGTATGTCTACCGTAACCAGGGGGAGAAAAAGCTGTGTAAGCGTCCGGTTAAAGTGATCCGGAGTAAACATAATATTGGGGTCAGAGGTGAGTGTTTTGAAGTGATTTTCTCTGTTTTGGATGGTGGACTGGCATCCTACCGGTATGCCGGGAAAGAGATGATTAAAGAAATACCGAAGCCAAACTTCTGGAGGGCGCCTGTGGACAATGACCAGGGTAACCAGATGCCAAAACGTTATGCACAGTGGAAGATTGCCAGTATGTATGCCGGACACAAAGATTACCGAGGCGCTGACTGCTGTAAAGTCTTGGAGCCGAAAGTGGAGGTAAAAGAGTATTCGGTCCGTGTGACCTACACATATTTGATGCCGACGACCCCGGACAGTCAGTGTCAGGTGGCGTATGAAGTGTACGGAGATGGAACTGTGCAGACGACACTTTCTTATGATCCGGTAAAGGAGCTGGGCGATATGCCGGAATTTGGTCTGATGTTCAAGCTGGACGCGGATTATGACCATGTGACCTGGTATGGCTTGGGACCGGAGGAGACTTATGCGGACCGAAAGAAAGGGGCAAAGCTTGGAGTATATCAAAATCTTGTTCAGGATAATTTGGCAAGGTACATTGTGCCGCAGGAATGTGGGGCAAAAGAGGAAGTCCGTTATGCATCTGTGACAGACAGAAGCGGAAGAGGTATGCTGTTTGAGATGGACGAGAAGAGCGGACCGATGATGTTCTCCGCGCTCCCATATACGCCACATGAAATGGAAAACGCGAAACATGTGTACGAATTGCCTCAGGTGCATTACACGGTGGTACGTGCGGCGCTCGGGCAGATGGGAATTGCGGGAGACGACAGTTGGATGTCCTTTACTCATCCGGAATACTTACTGAATGTAGAGGGAAAGATGGAATTTACGTTCCGTTTCCGTGGAATATAGGAATGACAGGGAGGACGATTGATGTTAGGTGGGAGAATCCTTTACGGGGGTGACTACAACCCGGATCAGTGGCTGGAACATCCGGAAGTACTGGAACAGGATGTGCGGCTTATGAAAGAATCGAAAGTCAACTGCGTAAGCCTAGGCATTTTTGCCTGGGCTGCGCTGGAACCGGAGGAAGGAGTCTATCAGATGGACTGGCTTGACCGGCTTATCACCAGAATGGAGGAGGAAGATATTCAGGTCATTTTAGCTACTCCATCTGCCGCCATGCCGCACTGGTTGACGCAAAGGTACCCGGAAGTAATGCAGGTACAGGCGGACGGTCGCCGCAACCTGCCGGGGAAACGTCACAATTTCTGCTATACTTCTCCTGTCATGCGTGAAAAGACGAAGGCGATAGACAGAGAACTTTCCAGGCGGTTTGGCAGAAGGAAGAATGTGATCTTGTGGCATATTTCCAATGAGCTGGGCGGAAATTTTGCGGACTCAGTCTGCCATTGTGAGTATTGTCAGGCTGCGTTTCGCAATTGGCTGAAGAAAAAATATGGGACGCTGCAAAATCTTAACCAGGCGTGGTGGAATTATTTTTGGAGCCATAATTATACGGATTGGGAACAGATTCACAGCCCGGTGCCGAATGGGGAGACGACCAGCACGGCACTTCTGTTGGACTGGCGGAGATTTTCGACCGAGCAGATCCATGATTTTTATCAGATGGAAGTGCAGGCGGTCAGAGAATACTCAGAACTTCCGGCGACAACCAATTTTATGTATTTCTTTAAGGGGCTGGATTACAACAGAATGAAACACGGAGTGGACGTCATTTCTTGGGACAATTATCCGTTTTGGCATAAACGAAAGGATGAAGTGCCCTCTGCGGTGAAAGCGGCGGCCAATCATAATATCATGCGGGCGCTGAAAAGGCAGCCGTTTCTCCTGATGGAGAGCACGCCTTCGGCTGTAAGCTGGAGGGAGTACAATCCTCTGAAAAGGCCGGGTATGAATATGTTGGCCGGGATGCAGGCCATCGCTCATGGTTCTGATTCCGTTTTGTATTTCCAGTGGAGAAAGGGACGTGGAGGATATGAAAAATTCCACGGTGCGGTGCTTGACCATAAGAATGGGACAAATACGAGAGTATTCCGGGAAGTGACTGAGCTGGGAGAACGGCTTGCAGGATTGGGAGAAAAGATCCAGGGAACAGTCAACAGACCAAAGGCGGCTATTCTTTTCGATTGGGAGAACTGGTGGGCGGTAGAGGACACTCAGGGGCCGCGGTTGGATATCAAGTATGTGAAGACGATCCTTTCTCATTATTGCGCGTTCTGGGAGCAAGGGATTGAAGCAGACCTTATTGGGATGGATGAGCCGCTTGATGATTATCTTCTTGTATCGGCCCCGATGAATTATCTGTACAAAGATGGATATGCGGATCGTGTTCGTGCGTTTGTGGAATCTGGCGGCGTGTTTGTAACAACCTGTTTTAGCGGGATGGTGAATGAGACGGATCTTTGTTTTACAGAGCAGCATCCGCTGGAGGACGTGCTTGGCGTCATACAAGAAGAAATTGACGCACCGTCCGAGGAGTTTGGGAACAGCTTTCACTATGATGGAAAGACGTATCCGGCAAAATTCCTGTGTGAAATCTCGCATGCGAAAGAGGATACGGAGGTGCTTGCGTCTTACGAGGAAGATTTTTATGCAGGGTATCCGGCTGTGACCTGTCATCCGTTTGGAAAGGGATCTGCCTTTTATCTGGCGGCAGGTTCCGATCAGGAGTTTTTGAGGGTGTTTTACCGTGATGTGTTCCGAAAAGCCGGAGTGGAAAATGCCCTTCGGGCAAAGCTTCCATATGGGGTGACAACGGCAGAACGTATTGCGGATGATGGAACGAGGATTGTATTTGTGATGAATTTCAAAAATGAACCGGTCATCGTGGAAGATATCGGAATCTGGACAGATGCGGAAACTCAGGAACAGTATGAGGATGCTCTGCAGATGAAGCCGTTCGAGTGCCTTGTACTGACAAAACAGAAAACGAATGGTAATTGAGCTTGATTGCCAAGAGAGCGCAAACATAATAAGATAGAATGACCAGGGAGACGTGTTCTTATGAAAAGGAGCGCGCCTCCCTGGTCTTTTCATTGGTGTGAGGGATGGGATGGGTTAGATTACGGAGCCGAGAACTTCTTTTAATTCGGTAGCAGATCTTTTGAGCTTTTCCAGCTCGTCCGGACTAAGGGGGATCTCAAGCACCTGTTCAGCCCCTTTTCCGGATACGATAGTAGGTACGCTGATACAGAGATCACGTAGACCATACTCGCCGTTTAGAAGACTGGAAACAGGGAGAACGGAATGTTCGTTGCGAATGATGGATTCGGCGATCCGGCTGACAGCCATAGCAACACCATAATAGGTAGCTCCCTTGCGGTCGATGATTTCATAGGCACTGTCACGGACCGTATGGTAGATTCGGTTCATGGCTTGTTCATGGTCGTAATGTCCCCGAAGTTCGCAGAAGTCGTTGATGCTGATGCCGGAGACATTGGAACTGCTCCAGACGGCAAGTTCACTGTCGCCGTGTTCGCCGATAATATAAGCATGGACACTGCGGCTGTCTACGGTGAGATGTTCGCTTAAGAGGTAACGAAAACGGGCGGAATCCAGGACAGTACCGCTTCCAAGTACCCGTTCTTTTGGGTAGCCGGAAAGCTTCAGGGCCGCATAGGTCAGGATGTCTACCGGATTGGCGACGATCAGCAGGATGCCTTCAAAGTTTCGTTTTGTGATCTCCGGGATAATGGCCTTGAAAATGGCGATATTTTTGTGGACAAGATCAAGCCTTGTCTCACCCGGTTTTTGATTGGCACCTGCGGTGATGATGATCAGAGCGCAGTCGCTGATATCATCATAGGATCCTGCGTAAATGTGCATTGGAGAAGTAAAAGGTCTGCCGTGGCTTAAATCCATGGCTTCACCCTCCGCTTTTTTTTGATCGGCATCGATAAGCACAAGTTCTGAAAATAATCCTTTGTGTACCAGACTGAATGCAGTGGACGCTCCCACAAATCCACACCCAATGATGGCGGCTTTTCTGATATTGATCATATGGTTGACCTCCTTGAGTATATTCATTGATAAAAACAATAATAGTTTCTGTTTCAAAGTAGCATAAAGGATAATGTAAGACAAGGGGGCAAAAAAAGAAAAAAATCCTTGACACACGGAAAGGGCTTGTGATACAATAAAATGCACTATTGTGGGGAGGTGGGCTGTAAAAAGGGCTGAGATAGCACTTTAACCCCCACAATATACTATGAAAACTGGTGATTTTCACGAGAATAATAATACAAGGAGTGAAACGTCAATGGAGAAAAACAGAATTCGTCCCATGAAAAGCGGAAGAAGTTCCCGGATGACCTATTCCAGACAAAAAGAAGTTCTGCAGATGCCAAATCTGATTGAAGTTCAGAAGGATTCTTATCAGTGGTTTCTTGATGAGGGTCTGAAAGAAGTGTTCGATGATATTTCACCGATCACGGATTACAGCGGACAGTTGAGTCTGGAATTTGTTGATTTTACATTATGCGAAGATGATGTGAAGTACACGATCGAGGAATGCAAAGAGCGGGATGCGACTTACGCAGCGCCTTTGAAAGTAAGAGTAAGGCTTTATAATAAGGAAACGGATGAGATCAACGAGCACGAGATCTTTATGGGCGATCTGCCTATTATGACAAAGACAGGCACCTTTGTTATCAATGGTGCGGAACGTGTTATTGTAAGCCAGCTTGTGCGTTCCCCTGGTATCTACTACGGAATCGCGCACGATAAGATTGGTAAAGAGCTCTATTCCTGTACAGTCATTCCGAACCGTGGCGCATGGCTGGAATATGAGACAGACTCTAATGACGTTTTCTATGTAAGAGTAGATAGAACAAGAAAGGTACCGATTACTGTGCTGATCAGAGCGCTTGGTGTCGGCACAAACCCGGAAATCCTTGAGATGTTTGGCGAGGAGCCGAAAATCCTTGCAAGCTTTGGCAAAGATACGGCAGAGAACTACCAGGAAGGCCTTCTTGAGCTCTACAAGAAGATTCGTCCGGGTGAGCCGCTTGCGGTAGACAGTGCGGAGAGCCTGATTACAAGTATGTTCTTTGATCCGAGACGATATGATCTGGCGAAAGTCGGACGTTACAAATTTAATAAAAAATTACTCCTTAAAAATAGAATCACGGGACAGATTCTCGCGAGAGAGGTGTTCAGTCCATTGACAGGTGAAATTCTCGCTGAGGCGGGAACTGAGGTGACAAGGGAACTCGCTGACACGATTCAGAACAATGCAGTGCCGTTTGTATGGATCAGCCGTGAAGGAGAAGACAGAGATATCAAGGTTCTTTCCAATATGGCGGTAGATCTGAAAGAAGCAGCCGGCATTGATCCTGAGGAAGTAGGCGTTTCCGAGCTTGTATACTACCCTGTCCTTGCGGACCTAATGGAAGAGGCGGCAGGTGATGCAGAGGAGCTTAAGGAAGCCATCAGAAAGAATCTTCACGAGCTGGTTCCGAAGCATATTACAAAGGAGGACATCTTCGCGTCCATCAATTACAATATGCATCTGGAATACGGCCTTGGAAATGACGACGATATTGACCATCTTGGAAACAGACGTATCCGGGCGGTTGGAGAGCTGTTGCAGAACCAGTACCGGATCGGGCTTTCCCGTTTGGAAAGAGTTGTCCGTGAGAGGATGACGACCCAGGATCTGGAGGGAATTTCTCCACAGTCTCTGATCAATATTAAGCCGGTGACGGCTGCGGTGAAAGAATTTTTCGGTTCCTCCCAGTTGTCCCAGTTCATGGATCAGAACAATCCGCTCGGTGAGCTGACGCACAAGAGACGTCTGTCCGCACTCGGACCGGGAGGTCTTTCCAGAGACCGTGCCGGATTTGAGGTCCGCGACGTTCATTATTCCCACTACGGAAGAATGTGTCCGATCGAGACTCCGGAAGGTCCGAATATCGGTCTGATCAACTCCCTTGCGACATATGCCAGAATCAATAAATACGGATTTGTCGAGGCTCCGTACCGGAAGATTGACAAGACGAACCCGGAAAATCCGGTCGTAACAGACGAAGTAGTCTATATGACGGCGGACGAAGAGGATAATTACCATGTGGCTCAGGCGAATGAGCAGCTCGATGCGGAAGGACATTTTGTGAGAAAGAATGTTTCCGGTCGTTACCGGGAAGAAACGCAGGAGTACGAGAGAAGCAAGTTCGACTACATGGATGTGTCTCCGAAGATGGTATTTTCCGTTGCGACAGCACTTATCCCATTCCTGGAAAATGACGATGCCAACCGTGCGCTCATGGGATCAAACATGCAGCGTCAGGCAGTACCGCTCCTGACAACAGAAGCTCCGGTAGTCGGAACAGGTATGGAAGAGAAGTCCGCGGTAGACTCCGGTGTCTGCATTGTTGCGGAGGAGGCAGGCGTCGTAGAGAGGGCGGCTTCCACAGAGATCATCATTCGTCAGGACGATGGCGTGAAGAAAACTTACAAGCTTACGAAGTTTTTACGAAGCAATCAGTCCAACTGCTACAACCAGAGACCGATCGTATTCAAGGGCGACCGTGTGGAGAAGGGTGACGTTATTGCGGACGGACCGTCAACATCCAATGGCGAGATGGCGCTTGGAAAGAATCCGTTGATCGGATTTATGACATGGGAAGGATATAACTACGAGGATGCTGTTCTTTTGAGCGAGCGTCTTGTTCAGGACGATGTGTATACATCCGTTCATATTGAGGAATACGAGGCAGAAGCACGTGACACCAAGCTGGGACCGGAAGAGATCACACGAGATATCCCGGGCGTCGGCGATGATGCGCTGAAAGATCTCGACGAGAGAGGAATCATCCGGATCGGTGCCGAAGTGCGTGCCGGAGATATTCTTGTCGGAAAGGTAACTCCGAAAGGAGAGACCGAACTGACGGCTGAGGAGCGTCTCTTAAGAGCGATCTTTGGCGAGAAAGCCCGTGAAGTGAGAGACACTTCTCTGAAAGTACCTCACGGAGAATATGGTATTGTTGTAGACGCCAAAGTATTTACAAGAGAAAACGGAGACGAGCTTTCTCCAGGTGTGAACCAGGCAGTGCGTATCTACATTGCCCAGAAGAGAAAGATTTCCGTTGGTGACAAGATGGCCGGACGTCATGGTAACAAGGGTGTCGTTTCCCGTGTGCTTCCGGTAGAGGATATGCCATTCCTTCCAAATGGCCGTCCGTTGGATATCGTGTTGAATCCTCTGGGCGTACCTTCCCGTATGAATATCGGACAGGTGCTTGAGATCCATTTAAGCCTTGCGGCAAAAGCTCTTGGCTTTAATGTGGCGACGCCGGTATTTGACGGAGCAAACGAAAATGATATTATGGATACACTTGACCTGGCGAATGATTATGTCAATCTTTCCTGGGAAGAGTTTGAAGAAAAGCATAAAGAAGAGCTTCTTCCGGAAGTGATGCAGCATCTTTACGACAACAGGGAGCACAGAAAGCTCTGGAAAGGCGTGCCGATTTCCAGAGATGGTAAAGTGCGCTTAAGGGACGGACGTACCGGCGAGTACTTTGACAGCCCGGTAACGATCGGACACATGCACT
>OGRS01000750.1_pt1 | contig 26583 bp, 39 predicted proteins | sample 1553561 | NCBI WGS metagenome assembly OGRS01 (sample SAMEA2580103, study PRJEB22360) | human gut metagenome | biome: human gut; feature: human-associated habitat; material: faeces | place: Denmark | collected 2008/2010
GTTTTCCTAACAAACTATAAAAAAATTTATTTTTTATTTGATAAAAAGTAAAAAAATTATATAATTGTATTATAAGAGATAAAATAATTGGGGGATTTTATGCTTTTTAAGATTTTAAATGAAAAAATAAATAAAATATCTGAAAATGAATTTAAACTAGAAAAAGATTTGCAAAATTTTGTAGAGAAAAATTTAGAAATTCTTTTAGGATTAGAATTTGTTAAAAGTGAATGTATTGTTGAAAACTATAGATTAGATACTTTAGCTTTTGATAAAGAAAATAAATCATTTGTCATTATAGAATATAAAAGAGGAAATAGTTATAGTGTTATAGATCAAGGATATTCATATCTTTCCAAAGTCTTAAATAACAGAGCTGATATTATTTTAGAATATAATGAAACTCTTAATAAAACTTTAAAAAGAGATGATATAGATTGGACTCAGACAAAAGTCATTTTTATTTCTCAAAATTTTAATAAATTTCAAAAAGATAGTTTAAATTTTAAAAATCTTCCAATAGAATTATATGAGATAAAAAGATATGATAATGGGATAATTTCTTTTAATATGATAAAAGGAGAGGAAAATTCTGAGGATATAAATACTATTTCAAAGGTGAATACTGAAATACAAAAAGTATCAAAGGAAATAAAAAAATACAGTATAGAAGAACATTTAAAGGGAGTAAATGATAATGTTGTAGAACTTTTTTATCAATTTAAAGAAAGAATGGAATTTATGTTTCCAGAAATAGAAATAACGGCAAAAAAATTATATATTGCTTTTAAAAACAACAAGAAAAATTTAGCAGATTTTCATTTGCAAAAAAATTCATTAAAAATATGGTTAAATGCAAAATATGGAAAAATTGATGAGTTTAAAAATATTTCTAAAAATGTTTCTAATACAGGACATTGGGGAAATGGTGACTATGAGTTTTCCATGAAAGACGATAGAGAGTTTGAATATATAATAAGTTTGATAAAATCAACAAATAATCTTTTTAAATAAAATTTAGGGGGAGTATTATGAGCTTTACTGAAGATGAATTAGAACAAGCATATCTTGAGATACTTGAAGAACTAGGTTGGGAACATATAGATGGTAGGCATATGGAGAGAGAAGATTATCACGAAGTTATTTTAGAGGAAAATCTTAGAAATGCTGTTTACTCTTTAAATAAAAATATGCCAATTTCAGCAAAAGAAGAGGCTATTAGAAAAGTTCTTTACCTATCAAATCCAAACTTAATAAAAACAAATGAGGAATTTCATAAAATGTTTACTGAAGGGGTAGACATTGGAGAGCACATAGATAAGGATAAAATAAAAAGAAGTGGTGGAAAAGTTTATCTAGTTGATTTTGAAAATATTAATAATAATGAGTTTTTAGCAATAAATCAATTTACTATTGTAGGTAATTCAAAAAGAAGACCGGATATTTTATTATATATTAATGGTATTCCAGTGGTAGTTATAGAGCTTAAATCTTTAAGTAATGATTCTGTCGGAATAAAAGAAGCATTTACTCAAATAGAAAGATACAAATTTGAAATACCAAAACTTTTTAATTATAATTCTTTTTGTATAATTAGTGACGGAGTTAATGCTAAAGCTGGGACAATTTCGTCAAATGAAGAAAGATATATGAGTTTTAGGACAATAGATGGAATAAATATCGCTCCTGCTAATTCAATGATGATGGAAGTTTTAACAAGAGGAATGCTTTCAAAAGAAAGAATTTTGGAACTAATAAAAGATTTTATTTTATTCTTGCAAGGGAGAGATGAAAAAATAAAAATTTTAGCTCAATATCATCAATTTTTTGCAGTAAAAAAGGCTCTTGAAAAAACAAGAGAGGCTCACAGCAATGAGGGAAAAATTGGTGTTATTTGGCATACTCAGGGGAGTGGAAAATCTCTGACAATGACTTTTTATACAGGTCAGTTGATGAAAAAATTTAACAATCCTACTATTATAGTTATCACAGATAGAAATGATTTGGATAATCAACTTTTTGGAACTTTTGCCAAAGCTAAGGGTTATTTGATAGAATCTCCAAAACAAGCAAATAATAAAGATGAGTTAAGAGAGATGTTAAATAGAAATAGTGGAGGAATTATTTTTTCTACTATTCAAAAATTTGCTCCAAGACCTGAAGAAATAATTACTCCAATTTCAATGAGAAATGATATTTATATAATAGCTGATGAAGCACATCGTTCTCAATATGGATTAGATGCAGTAATGGATTTAGAGGGAAATAGTAAATATGGTTATGCAAAATATGTGAGAGATGCTTTGCCTAATGCTAATTATATTGGTTTTACAGGAACTCCTATTGATTTTGAAGATAAATCTACTGTGGCTGTTTTTGGAAATTATATTGACATTTATGATATGACAAGGGCTGTTGAAGATGGTTCAACTGTTAAAATTTATTATGAAAATAGATTTATAAAAATGGATTTAGATACAGTTTTTCTTCCTAATATAGATGAAGAGTTTATGGAAATAATGGAAGATCAACCAGAATTTATAGTAGAAAATAGAAAAAAAGATGAAACAAAAATGGAAGCAATGATTGGTTCTAAAAATAGAATTAAAATGTTGGCAAAAGATTTTATAAATCACTGGGAAACTAGAAGAAAAAATATTTTTGGAAAATGTATGATAGTTTGTATGTCAAGAAAAATTTGTGTTGAACTTTATAACGAGATTATAAAATTGAGACCAGAATGGCATAGTGAAGATAAAAACAAAGGTAAAATAAAAGTTATAATGACAAGTGATATAGCAAAAGATCCAATGGAATTTAAACAACATTTTACCACAAAACAAGAAAGAGAAAATCTAGCCACTAGAATGAAAAATGAAAATGATGAATTAGAAATTGCAATCGTAAGAGATATGTGGCTTACTGGTTTTGATGTTCCGTGTTTACATACGATGTATATTGATAAACCTATGGTTGGACATAATCTTATGCAAGCAATAGCTAGAGTAAATAGAGTTTACAAAGATAAAAGTGGAGGATTAATCGTTGACTATATTGGTATAGGAGAGGATTTGAAAAAAGCTTTGAAACAATATAGTAAAAGTGATAGAAATATTACAGGAATAGATACAGAAAAAGCAGTTTTTATGATGCTTGAATATTATGAAAAAGTTAAGGAGATTTTTCACGGATTTGATTATTCAAACTATAATAGTGATAGTTCTTTAGAAAGAGCAAGAACAATTATAGAGGGAATGGATTTTATTCTTGAGCTTGATAATAAAGAAAATGGAATAAAAAAACTTTATATTGATAATGTTTTAGCTTTAGCAAAAGCTCATTCTATGTGTATTACGACAAAAGAAGGTCAGAAATTAAACGAAGAAATTAGTTATTTCAAAGCTGTCAAAGCTAGTATTATAAAATTGGAAACTGAACAAGTTGGAAAGAAAAAAACTCTTAGTGAAAAAGAGATTAATGAGAGAATAGCAAAATTAATGTCTAAAACTATAATTTCAGAGGAAGTAATAGATGTTTATAAGGTATTAGGAATGGAGTCGCCAGATATTTCAATTTTATCAGATAGTTTTTTAGAAGAAATTAAAAAAATGAAATATAAAAATTTAGCTGTAGAGATGTTAAAAAAATTAATAGAGGGAAAAATTCACTATTCAAGTAGAAAAAATATCTCTCTTTCTGAAAAGTTTTCTGAAAGATTGCAAAAAGCTATGAATCAATATAGAAATAGAACTCTTAGTAATTTTGAAATAATAGAAGAGCTTGTAAAAATGGCAAAAGATTATACAAAATCACAAGAAAAAGGAAAAGAGTTGGGACTTTCTGAAGATGAGTTAGCCTTTTATGATGCTATAACTCGTGATGAAAAAATTTTTGAAAAAATGAAAGATGAAAAATTAATCCAAATTGTTAAAGATTTGTCAGATACAATTAGAAAAAATATTTCTATTGATTGGTATGATAAAGAGAGTGTTCAAGCTAAAATGAGAAGTTCCATAAGAAGACTTTTAAAAAAATATGGTTATCCCCCAGAAACAACAGAAGATGCCACAGAAATGGTTTTAGAACAAGCAAAAAACATATGTGAAGACATAGAAATATAGAAATAAAAAAGTAAGAGTTTATAAAAAATAATCTCTTACTTTTATTTTATATTTAATAAATTCTTTCAAAAATATATTCAGTTTCAGAAGATAAATTCTCTCTAAAAATATACCCAAGTTCGTTAAATTTTTTTAATTCTTCGGGATTTTCAATATTATGTTTTGCTATAAATTTAGCCATCTCTCCTCTAGCCATTTTAGAGTAAGTCCCTTTTGTAACTAGCTTATCTCCAGATTTTTCAACAAAAGAGCAAGTGATAAAACGAACATCTTCACTTAAAAATTTTTCAATAGCTTTGGTATACTCTTTTGATGCAAGATTTATAATAATTTTACTTTCATCTGAAATTTCTCTATAAATCTTATCTCCCCAAAAATCATAAAGATTTTTAAAACTATCTATTTTTAATTTTGATTGCATTTCAAGACGGTATGGGGTAATTCCATCTAAAGGTTTTAAAACTCCATAAAATCCAGAAAGAATCCTTAAATTTTTTTGAAGATATTCTATATTATTATCTTCTAAAACAGCAGGAATAAGATGTTTAAATACCATTCCCTCATAAGTTAGTATTGCTGGAGTAAGATTTTTAGTGAGATCCATATTTTTTATTCTTTGGATATTTTCCTCTAAAAGTTTATCATTACACTTCCATATATTTTGAAGTTCAGACTGAGTTTTTTCTCTTAGAGTAGATAATATCTTTTTTGTGTCCTCTAGAAAAATAGGCAAACTGTTATATTCTAACTCCTTGTTATTTTGTGACATATTTTTAGCTGGAGAAATAATTATTCTCATTATATTTCACCAAGCATTTTTTCAGGGTCATCAGCTGCTTTTACTTTATCGTTTGCTTTTATAATAATTCCATTTTCATCAATTAGATAAGTAGTACGAACTACTCCCATAGAAACTTTTCCATAAAGTTTTTTCTCTTTCCACACATCATAAGCTTTTATAACTTCAAGTTCTGGATCAGCAAGGATAGTGACTTTAAGATTTTGTTTTTCTTCAAATCTTTTGTGAGATGTCACAGTATCTTTACTGATACCGATTATTTCAACATTTTTTTCTAAAAACTCAGGATATCTTTCAGAATAACCACAAGCTTGTTTTGTACAACCGGGAGTATTATCCTTTGGATAGAAATATAAGATAACTTTTTTTCCTAGATAATCACTTAATTTATGTAATTCTCCATTTTGATCTGGTAAAGAAAATTCAGGTGCTTTTATTCCAACTTCTAGCATAATTGTTCCTCCTTAATATTTGTCCTATGCCACTATTTTAACATATTTTATCTATTTTTTCATTAAAATCCATATAATTTTATTATACTACAAAATAATAACTATTTTTTGAAATAAATTTAGCAAAGATAATTTTTTTATGCTATAATATTTAAAAGTATAAGGGGGATTTTATTTCAAAATACGGAGGAAAAATTTTGGTAGATGCAATATATATTCATATTCCTTTTTGTGTAAAAAAATGTGGATACTGTGATTTTTTATCTTTTCAAAGTACAGAATCCCAAAGAGAGGAATATATAAATAAAATTATAGATGAAATAAGATTATATCCAAAGGTGAAATATGATACAATATATTTCGGTGGGGGAACTCCATCTCTTTTGGAACCTTATCAAGTGAGAAAAATCTTAAAAGAGTTAGATTTTGACGAAACAACAGAGATAACTCTGGAAGTAAATCCAAAAACAGTTGATAAAGAAAAGCTAGAGCAACTAAAAGAGGCAGGAATAAATCGTTTAAGTATCGGGATACAATCTTTTAATGAAACTTTCTTAAAAAAACTTGGAAGAATTCATTCAAAAGATGAGGGAATAAATACTTATAATTTAGCTAGAGAGATTGGATTTAAAAATATATCGATAGATCTTATGTTTTCGTTGCCAGAACAAAAAATTGAGGACTTAAAAGAGGATTTAAAAATGATATTTAAATTAAATCCAGAACATTTTTCTATATATTCACTTATTTGGGAAGAGGGAACACCTTTTTATGAAAAACTTTTATCAGGAGAATATCACGAAACAGATAATGATATTGAGGCTGATATGTATAAGTTAATTATAGATAGTAGCAAAAAAAATGGATACCACCACTATGAAATTTCTAATTTTTGTAAGGAGGGGAAAGAGTCAAGACACAACACAAAATATTGGAGAAATAGAGAATATATTGGAGTTGGACTTGGTGCCTCAGGTTATGTAGATGGTATAAGATATAAAAATACCAGTGACTTTAAAGAATATTTTAAATTCTTGGAAGAAAAGAGATTTCCAAAAGTGGAAGAAGAAAAAGTTGATGAAATTTTAAAAGAGGAATATAGACATATTTTAGGGCTTAGACTTTTAGAAGAGGGAATTAGTCAAAGTAATGAGGGGAAATATCAAAAGAAATACGAATCCCTTAAAAAAAATGGTTATATAACAGAGAAAAAAATAAAAAATGAAGATAGATATATTTTGACTGAAAAAGGATTATTTTTAGCCAATGAAGTCTTTGAAGAGTTTATATAAAATACTAGATATGAGATGGTTGGTGAAAGAGGTGTTAAGATGAGTTCAGTTACAGAAAATGTACAAGAGGTTTTGGAGGATATAAAAAAATATTCCATTTACCCAGAGAGAGTAAAACTTGTGGCTGTGACAAAATATCCTATTGTTACAAAGGAAAAATTAGAGGAGCTTATGAAAAATGGAATTTTTTCTTTTGGAGAAAATAGGGTGCAGGTTTTAGAAGAAAAATTAGAGTTGCTAGGGGATGAAAAAGATAAAATTCAATGGAATTTCATTGGTAACTTGCAAAAAAATAAAGTAAAATATATAATAGACTTTATCCATATGATTCACTCTATAAATAAACTTTCTTTGGCAGAAGAAGTAAATAAAAGAGCTGAAAAAATAGGAAGAGTTGTAGATGTTTTGATAGAGATAAATCTTTCTGGAGAGGATTCAAAGGAAGGGTATGAGCTAGAGGAGTTTTATAAAGATATACCAGAACTTGTGAAATTAAAAAATCTGAATATTTGTGGGCTTATGACAATGGCTCCAAATACAGGTGATGAAAATCTGATAAGAGGTAGCTTTAAAAAACTAAGAGAAATAAAAGATAGTGTAAACAATAAATTTAATAATAATCTTACAGAACTTTCTATGGGAATGAGTGGTGATTATAAAATCGCTTTAGAAGAGGGAGCCACTATAATTAGAATTGGAAGTAAGTTGTACGAATAATCAAGGAGGAAAAATGGAGAATAAAAAAAATGGATTTTTAAATACTTTTTTATTTGGGTTTAACTTCGGTGAAGATGAAACTAATGAAAAAGAACAAGAGCAAGGATTAGAATTAAATAATTTTAAAAATAGTGATGATGAAGTAGAAATAACAACAAAAGAAGCAGTTTCTGTAGAAGAAGAAAAAAAAGTAGAACCAACTTCTTATGAAGAAACTTATAAAACTTTATTAAAAGAAGAGGAAGAAGAAAAACATCAAGAAGTTGAACAAACTCCAAATAAAGATGTTAGAGTAGAAAAAATAACTTTAGGAAGAAACGAAATAGATGATCTTGATATTTCAGGATATCAAAATATAGTTGTTAGAGTTAAAAAATTTGAAGATAGTAAAAAAATTGCTGAATATGTAAGAAATAATAAAATAGTTACTCTAAATATAGAAGAACTTGATACAGAAACAGCTCAAAGAGTTATGGACTTTTTAAGTGGAGCTATGAGTGTAAAAGAAGCTAGTTTCACAGAGATAAGTAAAACAGTTTATGTATCTGTTCCAAAAAATCAAAGTGTTTTATTTGATGGACAAAAAAGAAGAGAAGGATTTTTTAGAGGGGTTGGAGCATAATAGTGGAAAATAAAAAAATTAGAGCATTGGCTTTATTCTCTGGTGGTCTTGATAGTGCTTTAGCAATAAAAGTTGTAGCTAATCAAGGAATTGAAGTAATAGCACTTAACTTTGTTTCACATTTCTTTGGTGGAAAAAATGAAAAAGCTGAGGCAATGGCAAAACAACTTGGAGTAAAGTTAGAATATGTAAATTTTAGTAAAGAGCATATGGAAATAATGAAAAATCCTGTTTATGGAAGAGGAAAAAATATGAATCCGTGCATTGATTGTCATGCATTGATGTTCAAAGTAGCAGGAGATTTATTAGAAAAATATGATGCAGACTTTATTATATCTGGTGAAGTTTTAGGGCAAAGACCTATGTCACAAAACTCTCAAGCACTAGAAAAAGTAAAAGCTTTATCAAATCTGTCAGACTTAATAGTTAGACCACTTTCTGCAAAAAGATTACCAATCAGTAAACCAGAGAGAGATGGACTTATAAAAAGAGAACTTTTACTTGACATTGAGGGAAGAAGTAGAAAACCTCAAATGAAACTTGCTGAAGAGTTAGGTGTAAAAGATTATCCTATGCCTGGTGGAGGTTGTCTTTTAACAGATCCTGGATATTCAAAAAGACTTAGAATGATAGAAGAAGACGGACTTTTAGAAGAGGAAAATAAAGAAATTTTCTATCTTTTAAAAAGAGGAAGATTCTTCAGATTTGGAGAGAAAAAATATCTTTTTGTAGGAAGAGCCAAAGAAGACAACGATATAATGGTTGGATATAAAGGGTTTGGAAAATTTTTCATCAGAGGAAAAGGAGTTGGAGGTCCATATATTATAGGTTATGGAGATCTAAATGATGAAGAAACTGAGTTTGCAAAAAATCTATTTTCAAGATATTGCAAATTAAAAGGAGAGGAAGATATAGAAATTTTCCTTAATGAAAAACCTATGGTAGTTAAAAAGATAAATAAAGAAGAGGTTGAATCTCTTATAAAACAATATCAAGTAGTTATGGACTAAAAGGAGTGATGTTTTATGATGGAATTATTAAAAAAATTAAATTCGGAAAAGTATGATATAGTGACAGGTTCAAAAAAATATTACGGAATAAAAATAGTAGAAAAAAAAGATAATTTCCTATTAGTAGAAACAAGACCAGATACTTATATGTTAGTAAATGTAGATTCAGTTACAACAATAACACCAGCTAAAGATATAGCTTATGGAACAATTGCTAAAAATATAAGATTTTAGTTTTTGTTAAAAATAAAATAATTTAGAAACATAACCTAAGGTGTTTGATAGACACTTTAGGTTTTTTTATAAAAATTTTTTTGAAAGAAATTGAAAGAAAATAAGAGAATATATAAAAAATAAGAATTAATTTGAAAGTTTTTGAAAGAAAAAGATTGATTTTTTGAAAAAGATGTGTTATTATACAGATGAGGTGATAAAGATGTTAAGCGTAGAAAGATATAATCTTATTTTAGAACTAATAAAGCAAAAAAAGAATATAAAACTTAATGAAATTGTTGAAGAATTAAAAATTTCAGAAGCCACCGCTAGAAGAGATCTTAATTTTTTAGAAGAAAAGAAAAAAATAAAAAGAGTTCACGGTGGAGCTGTATTAGTAGAAACAAAAGAAGAGGATATCGGCTATAAAAAATTGATAAACCTTGAAGAAAAAGAGATTGTAGCTAAAAAAGCCTTGGAATATATAGAAGATGGACAAACTATATATTTAGATGCTGGAAGTACAACAGGGGCTTTGATAAAATATCTTTCAAACTATAAAGAACTGAAAATTATAACTAATAGTTTTCATAATATAAACGAGTTACTAAAATTAAAAAATGCTGAAGTATATCTTTTAGGTGGAAAACTAAAAGAAAAAACAGGAGCTATGGTTGGTGGAATAGCTATGTTTGGACTTAAAAACTTTAACTTTGATTTGGTTTTACTTGGAGCAAATGGTGCAAATGAAGACGGATATTTTACACCAGATTCAGAAGAAGCCTTAGTAAAATCAGAGGCTCTAAAAAGAGGAAAAAAAGTTTTATTCCTATGTGATCATACTAAGTTTTTTGTAAAAAGTTTTATAAAATTTGCAAATTTAGAAGAGGGAACATTGATTTCTGATGTGGATATACCAAAAGAGTTAGGAGGAAAAAGATGATTTACACTGTAACATTAAATCCAGCTGTGGATTATTACATTGGACTTGATAATTTTCAAGAGGAAAGGTTAAATCAAGTAAAAACAGCTTATACACTTCCTGGTGGGAAGGGGATAAACGTGTCAAAAGTTTTAAAAAACTTTTCAGTTGAAAGTGTTTGTCTAGGATTTGTAGGAGGATTTACTGGAGAATATATAAAAAAAGATCTAATAACAAATGGAATTAAAGAAAAATTTGTTGAGATCAAAGAGCCTACAAGAATAAATATAAAGATGAAAACTGAAAATAGTGAAACAGAGGTAGCTGGAAAATCACCAGATATATCAAAGATTGAATTTGATAGATTTTTTGAAAATTTGAAAGATATTAAAGAGGGAGATATGATTGTTTTATCAGGTAGTGTCCCAAAATCCCTTAATGAAGATATCTATATCCAAATTATAAAATTTTTACCTAAAGATATAAAAGTTATAGTCGATACGAGGGGGGAAACTTTAAGAAAGGTTTTAAAAGAGGGAATATTTTTAGTAAAACCTAATAAGGACGAAATTCAAGAATTCTTTGGGGAAATTTATGAAACTGACGAAGAAATAATAAGAGCTGGACAAAAGCTAAGAGATATGGGTAGCGAAAATGTTCTGATTTCTTTAGGTAAAGATGGTTCTATCCTAATTACAAAAGATAAAGTTTATAGAGGAAATGTACCAAAAGGTCAATTAATTAGTTCTGTTGGAGCTGGAGATTCTATGGTAGCAGGATTTTTATATGGGTTAGAAAAAAATGAACCGATAGAAACAGCTTATAAATATGGAATAGCCTCAGGAAGTTCAACAGCTTTCTCTGAAGGGCTAACAACTTATGAAAATATGAAAAATTTATTGTCACAAATCAAAATAAAAAAATGTAGGGGGTAAAAAATGTTAGAAGAGATGTTGACAAGAGAGTGTATAAACTTAAACTTAAAAGCAAAAACAAAGGAAGAAGTTATTGATGAAATAATCAATATGCTTGACAAAGCTGGTAGGCTTAATGACAAAGAAGAGTACAAAAAAGAGATTTTAAAAAGAGAATCTCAAAGTTCTACTGGTTTGGAAGAGGGGATAGCAATACCTCACGCTAAAACTAAAGCTGTAAAAGTTCCAAGTATCGCTTTTGGAAGATCATTAAAAGGTGTTGACTACGAATCATTAGACGGAGAACCATCAAAATTATTTTTTATGATAGCTGCTCCAGCTAACGCAACAGATTCTCATATTGAAGTTTTATCAAAACTTACAACATTACTTTTAGATGATGATTTAAGAGAAAGCTTACTTAATGCAAAAACAGAAGATGAAGTTTTAAATTTATTATTAAGTCAAGTTAAAGAAGAAAAAAAGGAAAATCATTCTAATTCTCAAGATGGAAATATAGAAGTTTTAGCTGTTACAGCTTGTCCTACTGGAATAGCTCACACATATATGGCCGCTGATTCTTTAATTAAAAAAGCAAAAGAATTGGGAGTAACAATTAAAGTAGAAACAAATGGTTCTACTGGTGTAAAAAATAGACTTACAGACGAAGAAATAAAAAATGCTAAAGGAATTATAGTTGCAGCAGATAAAAACGTAGAGATGGCAAGATTTGATGGAAAAAATGTAGAGATAGTTCCTGTTAAAGAGGGAATAAAAAATCCTGAAAAACTTATAAAAAATGCTATAAATAAAACAGCTCCTATTTATAAATCTAATGAACAATCTTCAGGAGCAGCAACAAAAAAAGAAAAAACAGGATTTTATAAACACCTTATGTCTGGGGTTTCTAATATGTTACCATTCGTTGTAGGTGGAGGAATTTTAATAGCTCTTTCATTTATGTTTGGTATAACAGCATCTAATCCAAATGACCCAAGCTTTAATCCAATAGCAAAACTTCTTAATGATATTGGTGGAGGAAATGCTTTCTTCTTAATGGTTCCAGTTATGGCAGGATTTATCGGAATGAGTATTGCAGATAGACCAGGATTTGCACCAGCAATGGTTGGAGGACTTATCTCTCTTAACAATGGTGGAGGATTTTTAGGAGGACTTATCGGAGGATTCCTTGGAGGATATGTTATTGTTCTTCTTAAAAAATTATTTAATAAACTTCCAGATAGTTTTGAAGGATTAAAACCAGTTCTTTTATATCCATTATTTGGAATATTTATAACAGGTGCTTTAATGTATGGATTTATAGTTGATCCTATTGCTACATTAAATAGTGGAGTAACAGAATTCTTAAAATCTTTAGGAACTGGAAACCTTGTTTTACTTGGAATTGTTCTTGGAGCTATGATGGCAACTGATATGGGAGGTCCCATCAACAAATCGAGCTTCACATTTGGAATTATGATGATAACAGCTGGAGATTATGCTCCTCACGCAGCAGTAATGGCTGGAGGAATGGTACCACCTTTAGGAATAGCTCTTGCAACAACATTCTTCAAAGATAAATTTACAAAAGATGAAAGAGATGCTGGAAAAACTTGTTATATTATGGGACTATCATTTATTACAGAGGGAGCTATCCCATTTGCAGCAGCTGACCCAATGAGAGTCATTCCTGCATCAGTAATCGGAGCTGGAATAGCTGGAGGACTTTCAATGTTATTTGGAGTACAACTTCCAGCACCACACGGAGGATTATTTGTACTTCCTGTAGTTACTAACCCAGTAATGTATCTTGTATCAATTATTATTGGTTCTGTTGTTACAGCGGTAATTCTTGGATATATCAAAAAACCAGTTATTGAATAATTATACACACAATAAAAAAACTGTCCTTGAAAAATCAGGGGCAGTTTTTCGTTAGAAATTAAGATAGATAAAGATTTCCTTATCATCATTAACTTCTATTTTTTTAATAATTTTTTTTAGAATTTTATTTGCTTCTTGTTTATCTTTTACAGTTTTTAGGTTACTTAGTGATTCGATAAACATTTTTCTAAAATCTGTATTTTGTTTAACTTCTTCTTGTTGAGATTCTAAATTTATAAGTTCAGCATCAATTCCTATAATTGTATTTTTAATTTCGTTTCTTCTTTTAGAGTATTCAGCTTTTGTTATAAGGTCCTCAGTATATAAATCTATTAACTTTTCTTCTTTGGATTTCAAAGATGACTTTTTTCTTTTTAGTTTTTCAATTTCTTTTCTTCTAGCTTCATTTTTCTTGCTAGAAGTTTCATTAAGTTCTTGAAGTATATCGCTATTAAATAGCTCATTTAGAACTTTATTATCAATAGTATCAGTTTTTATAGATCTATTACAACCAATACATCGATAATAGTAAGTTCCTTTTCTTCCTGCATTACCTCTAAATTTAGATCCACAAGTATGAAACAATAAACCTGCTAACAAATAAGAAGTCCTTTCTATATTTCTCATTCTAAGTTCTCTATTTTTAGTCATTATCTTTGCTACTTGTTCCCAAGTTTCAAGCGAAATGATAGGTTTCCAATCTCCCAAAGCCTCAACTATTCTATCTGTATTTGGATTTTTTACTTGCTTAAATGTTGATTTATTCATAGTTTTTACACCGAATACATTATATCCTGCATAAACTTTATTCTGCAACCATTGTTTAATAGTACTTCTATCTCTGTTTATCATCTTTTCAATAGCTACAATTCCGTGACCTAATAAATACTGCTCATAGACAAATCTTATAATCTCAGCTTCTTCTTCAATGACTACCATTTTTTTATCTATCATTCTATAACCATAAGGAGCATTATTCATTCTTTTACCCTCTTTAACTCTAACTATCATATTATCACGAACTCTATCGGCATTATCAAATCTAAAAAATTCAAATATAGCAGCTAGAATTGTAATGATTAATTTTCCCATAGGGCTATCAGTATCAAGATTTGGGTTATTTATAAGTTTTAATTTAATACCAAGAATATTCAGTTTATTAAAAAGGGAAAGAAATGCGAAAGCATCTCTTGCAATTCTTGAAACATCATAAGCAATGAAGTAATCTATTTCGTCTTTATGTTCTTCAAGATACTTTTGAGCTTCTAAAAATCCTTTTCTATTTCTATTCCCTCCACTCATAATATCAGTAAATTTTTTAACTATTAAAACATTATTCTGCTCAGCAAATATTTCTCCACCTTTTTCTTGAGTTTCAAGAGATAAATCCTCGGCTTGCATATCAGTTGAAACTCTGAAATAGGCAACAGCTTTTTTCTTAATCATAATTATTCACCTTGCTGTTGTTGTTTATGTAATTTTTTTAATCCATCTTGAATTTCTCTTATTAGATCATCTCTATTTTCAGGGTTTTTATTTCTTATAATCATATTTACCTCCTTAGAATATTTCTAAATTTTGCAATTTTATACCATAGTCTTTTAACTTTTTTAAAATCTCATCGAAGGACCTTTTATCTAATCCCTCGATAAGAAATAAATCATTTACATTTGCTTTCTTTAACTTTTCTAATGTTGTATATCCAGCTTTCTTTAAACAAGAATATGATTTTGGAGAAAGGTTTAAATCTTTTATTTTCATCTTTGTTTCTCCTATGCTGTTTCTTCAGTATACAACTCTTCAATATAACCTATAATTGTTCTTATAGGTTTTTCTATTCTTGTAAGAGAACTTTTTATCATAGTTCTCAATTTCTTATCTTCAGTTTCAAAGCCTTTATTTAAAGAATAGATAACATCAATATGTTCTCTAGCATATTTTATTCTTAGAAGAAGCATATTAATAAAAGCAATTTCTCTATCTATTTCATCTTCCTCTCTTTGATATTCCCATAACTTCACATTAGAAATATAATTTTCTACTTCTCTTGAAAGAACAGGAATACTTTCTTCTTTTACTCTACCAACATAATACTTGAGTATTGTTTTTAAAGATGTCGTTAACCAACGAAGTCCATCACTAGCTTTATGATAAATCTCTTGATTAAAAATGGGTTCATATCCTAATATTTTTTCAATATCTCTGTAAGTTGATTGAAACTCTTCTCTATTTTCCACTACTTGTTCTAAATATTTTTTTAATCCATTTTCAAGATTAAAATACAGACAGCACATATCGTAAAGCAAATAAAGATTTACATAGTATTTGTATTTTTCCTCTACTTTTAATAACCGATAAGCCTGTTCCACAGTTTGCTTAACTTTTGCTGTTAAGCAATTTAATTTTTTTGTAGAGATATTTTTGATTTTACTAGCTATTCTTTCATTCCCTAACCAAGACATATAGAAATCATCATCTACTGTATTTTTAACTTTTTTATAGTTTCTTAAATTTCCAGCTTTTCTCATAATCACTCCTTACATTCTCACTATTATTACTCTTTTTATTCTTTTCACTTTTTCATCTCTGTTAAATTTTTCTATAATTTGTCTTGCGATTTCAAAGCTGTCTACAATTTTTATAATTTTTAAATTCATTCTATCCAGGATTCCATATTTACGATTCATAAATACCCCCTATTCATTTTCAAATTCTTTAAGTTTTTTAAATCCCTCTCTAATATTTCTTTGAATGTCTTTAGGCAGACAGTCTATTAGATTGTGACTTGTATTAGCTTTTGCTAATTTAATAGTTTCTTCATCGTATCTAAGCTCTTTATGACAATGATAGACCCTACAAATAGTAGGTCTATCTTTATAAATTTGACATTGCTTATTTTCTAAATTTGAAAAAGGACATCTCAAGAAATAAAGACCTTTTTTCATAAATATTTCGTAATTATTTCTTATTGCTTTTATATTCACAGCTATTACTTTTTTAAAAAATTTATATTCCTTTCTTGTAAGAGGAAGATTGACTGTACAACATTCGTTGCAGTTGATACATTCCCCATTTACTGAATAATCTTTTCCACACATTGAAACGCTCCTTAATTTTGATAAATATTTCCCACTTTCTTTAGCTGGAATGGGTAGAACTCAAATAGGTCGTGCAGTACAGCATTTTCATCATTCTGTAATAAGAATTTTCCTTCCTCATATGTAACTGTGTATAAAGGTCTTTCTGAATCGATTCTTACTAAATCACCCTCATAAATATACTGCTCTCTTTCATCTTTACACAAAGAACACATACTTATTAAATATCTATCTACGCATTCTCCAGGAGTTAAATAAGTCCAATCAGATGTTCCTTGATAAAACTCTATTAAATCTCCATCTTTATCTAATACTATATTGTCTGCGAATCTTCTTTTTACTTTATCCCAAACTCTATATTTCATTGTTTCCCCTTTCGTTCTTATAATTGCTTAAATCTTGTTCTTCAATAAAGTCGATTCTGTGTATTTTTATATCTTTGATTTTGTTTTGTTCTTCTATTATCCATTTCATAATGCATAAATCAACTACAACAGAATCATTATCAAGCTCTAAAAATTGACTATCCTCTATTTCTTTTCCAGCTTTCTTTGCTTTATAAAAAACATTTAAAATCATTAATCTACCTCTATTCCAGGAATATTTTCATAAGTATTCCCAATAATTTCACATTGAGCTATTTCATTTACTAAGCGAATAGCATCATCTTTAAAATATATCCAAAAGGCACATAAATCAAAGAATACTTTTCCTATTTTATCGTCATACTCCTCTAATCCAGGAGATAAAGAATAAAGTTTTACTAAATCCCCTTCATAGATTTCTTTTCCGTTTTTATCTTTTATTCCTGTGTATTGGCCAATCGATTTTTCGTCTATTGTTGTACACACTTTTATATCATTTGACATCCACCAATCTGAAAATCCGTCAAATGCTATCAAGTGCTTTGTATGTTCCTTATAGAATTTATCAGCTTCTTCTTCAGAAGAAAACATACAAGGTGTTACTGTGAGATGTTTAATATAATTTCCGTAAATCCAGCTCTTACTGTCTAGGTCATATCCTCTAAATTTTATCTCTCTCATTACTTTAACTCTCCTATAGTTTTTTCATAAGATCTCTTTATAATTTCTAATCTTCTTTTTAAAGCCTCTTTTAATTTTTCTTTATCTTTTCTAAAGATATACCATTCCTTTGAATAAAGAGATTGTCTTTCAACTAAAAATCCTGTAGGGATTCTCATTTTAAAAGAATTTTCTTTAGCATAAATCATTTTTTGAGTTTCTTTTTCTATATCATATTCATAAATTTTATCTTCCCATATCCCAAATGCATTTAATTTTACAAAATATAGTTTATTCATTATTTCTCCTTTTTACTCTGCTCTATATATTTAATTAACTCTCTTTGCTTTTTCCATTTATTTAAAATCAAACAAATTGGAAGAGGAAATTTATCAGAAAAGTATCGTACTTTATTTTTCATATGCACAGAAGTTAATGTCATAGCTTTTATAATATGCTTTCCTCTTGATTTCCACTTAGGTTTTGTGTAGTGCTTCGGTCTTTTCTTTTTATTCCAAGCTCTCATTATTTCTCCTCCACCCACTCTGCTATGTCTTCTATAAAATGAAATATACTTCCAGAGTTACCACAATTTGCACATTCTAATGTTTCTCTGGTATTAGAATATATCTCTTTGCTTTCATCTTCAATTCCGTCTTTATCAAAAACAACTTCTCTTTCTGTTTCTTCTATCTTTGTTATTTTAAATTTTGCACAACCACATTCTTTGCATATCCACATTTTTACCTCTCTTTAAATATTGTATTTCTTTGTTGAGTCTCCATCTTTTTCTGTCACAGTTGTAGTGATTGTAAATTCTGATTCTATTCCCATTTCTTCTTGAACATCTTTTATATATATTCCTAAGAAAAATTGATAATTTTTTAGTGAGCCAATCAATAAATCTGTCATCATAAGTCTTTCAGCGTATATTTTTTCCTTTTTAGCTTTATCAACTAACTCCATAGCTAACTTACCTAATGAGTTTATTCTATTTTCTATAAATTCCATTTCAATTCTTAATGATGTTAATTCTTCTAATTGTTTTTCTGTTAAAGTTATTTTTTTCATATCAATCTCCTTGCTATTTTTCTTATTCCTGGAAGAATTCCTTTCTCCATTTTTTCACTTGACGGTCAACCTTTCTGACCAATCTCTCCTCTGTTTTATCGAGGAATGTTTTTTCTTGCTTGTAACTAACAAAAGGATTTTGAACTGTAAAGCTCATCTCTTTTTTATTAACTTGGTTTACTTTAATATCTAATTCATAAACTCCGAAAATATATTTTTTTATCATTGCTACTCCTTTAGATCCAGGAGAGGATTAAACCTCTCCAGTTATTGCTATTTCTTTTAATTCTTTATATTGTTTCATTGATAGTCTTCCTAAATCAGATATTCCATATTTTTCTCTTGAAATTTTTGTAATATCTAATTTATTTCCAACTGCGATAGATATCAATGTTGTAATATCTTCATTTGTTGGTTTTTCTTCTATTACAGGATTATCTCCGATAACTATGTTTTCATCTCCTGTATTATCTGAGAAGTTTCCAACCAAAGTTCCATCTTCTTCAATCTCTTCAATAACCATTCCATCGGTTTGAAGAGCTTTTTGGACTTCGACAGATAATGCTCCATATTTACTAAGATTTAATTTTAATACAGTCTTCAATGCCATTGCGTCAAAGTTTGTAGACCAGTTAGAAGTTGATTTTTTGTATTTAATATCATTTTGGTATGATTGACTATATTTTTCTGCGTGCTTTTTAATTTGAGAAACAGTCATAAATAATGTGTTTCTAAACCCATTATTAAACTCTATATAACTAGCGTACCCAATAGTTTTAGTTTCAAGCCTTTTATCAATATCTTCAATAAATTCTAATTTTAACTCACCAGTTAATAGGTTATACTCTTTAATTTCTCCTTCTTTTATTTCTATTGAGTTGATATATTTATATTCCCCACTTCTTAATGCTAGTTGAATAAATCCCTTATACCCCATCTGGAACTGAGCAAGAGTTCCGTATGGTACAATATAAGCAAATCCTAAATTTTTTTCTATTGGTAGATTTAATACTGCACTTGCTATTGAAGCATTGATTATCGATTGTGGGTCACAATTTTTCAATTGAGGTGTTCCTTCTACAACTTGTACAATTGCCATCATAAAATGACCTGCTCTGTCTCCTAAAAGTGATTTAATTTGTTTTTTAATTGCTTGAGTTGCCAGCATACTTTTTAAAGCTGGTACTCCTGTTTGTGGTATTTCTTTTCCGACTAAATTATTCTTTGCTGTTGCCATTAATTTTTTCCTCCTATGCTATTTTTATTTTTTGATTTTCTTTAAGTTCTTTTAATGCAAATCTTTTAGCACCTCTTGAATCTATTTTCCAAGTTGCTAGATAGCTACCATTAATAACCAAGTTTTCAGTTTCAAGGTCTAACATCTTATTTTGTATTACACAAACCAATGTCTTCATGTCTTTTTCGATCTCTTTACTTTCTTTCGAGATTTCCCTTTTAGTTTGTTCAAGATCTAAATAATATTGTAGGTCCTTTTCATTAATATCCATTCCAGGAATATTTTCATATTTATTTCCAAATCCCTGGAACTCTTGCTTTAGATACTCGCATTCAGCCTCACAACCATTAAGTTCAGGTTCAATGTTGTTATCCAGGCAATATTGAAATTGTCTTGTGATTTCGTAGGCTTGAGAAATTAACTTGTCATTTCTTTCGATTTCGTATAATCTAGTAAATCTGTTATCTACAAAACCAATAAGGAATCCTTTTTCTTTCCCAAGAACTGCTAGTTGCTGTTGAACTTGGGCATAATATTTATTAGGAACTTCTTCTCGTTCCCATTCGTAACTGGTATAACTATTACCAGTTTTCAACTCTACTGGATACCATTTTCCATCTATTTTTACCCAACTGTCAGGAGTACAAGTCCATAAAGGATATTCTTTATTCGCTACTACCTGATTTCCTTTTCTAGTAGCTTGTACTTTTATTCCAAATTCTCTTTCAAATAATGCTGGAAGATGAGCAATTATAAAGTCCTCAGCAAAGTGTCCAAACTCCATTGCTACTTGTGAAGTAAAAGAAATTTCTCTTTTATATCTTCCTTTTCTTTCTTCATACATCAAGAACGGACTTGTATATTTATCTGGTCTATCTAGTAACCTGTTTCTATATGCGTTATCGCAAATTAATACTGCTGTATCTGTTGCTCCTATTCTTCTATGTTCTAGCCATTCTCCGTCGCCTGAACATTCTCCAGCAAATAATACTTCGCTACTATGAAGAGTGTTCTCTTCAATAAATTTTTCTAATTCAACTTTTTTTAATTTCCAAAATCCTCTAAGTCCCATTGACTTAGCTTTTTGTTGTAACTCTTTTAATGTCATAAGACTTCACCTCGCTTAAGTTTTTGATATGACCCTCAATTTTGAGGGCTGTATTAAAAACTTAATTTAGTCTTTCCATATTTTTGCTCTGAAATATCCACTCTCTCTATCTATTTGTATTTCTCCACCAAAACAATCTAATCCATCACAGAGAATTGATATTTGACTAGCTGTTAAGTTTCTATATTTCTCTTTTAAAGTTCCAGAGTGAATATCACTTAAACTTCCTCTTTCAAAATATTTATTCTGAAAAAATTCCTCTAAAGGAGTTTTTTTAATTTCCATATAAAATTTAACATCCTCTTCTTCAGGATACATTGCTAAACAAGGTACACCTAATTTTTCCATTTTTTCCTCCTTAGTTTATATAAATAACTTGAAAACTTTTAAAAAGTTTTTACCAAAATGTTTTTCTATGAATTCATACAATTTTTTATTTTCTTTTTCATCGCTTCCATTTTCTAAATTTGCTGTAATCCAATAGCAGATAGTAGCAAAAATTATAATTCCAACTAAAACTCCCATTCTCCATACTATAATTTCTTCCATAGTTTTACTCCTTTAACAATTTATAAAAATTAATCCTAGTATCATTATTATCAAAGCCACACAAGATATTTTTATCTCCAAAGTTATTTGTTTTGAGAAATCTTTTTCAAAATCCTCATCACTCATTTTTTTCATTCTTCCTCCTCTTCCTCTATCTCCAAATCAGGCACTTTAATTTTTAGCTTAGGAACCTCTACTTCTATTTGAGGAACCTTAATTTTCATTTCAGTAATTTTTATTTCTTCCATTTTTCCTCCCTTGACAGTTCAAGGGAAAACTTGTATAATTCTGTTGTGAGATGTTAAGTTTCCCAAGAACTTTTCATCTTTGGAGTAGTGCTCGCAACACTGCTCCTTTTTTTTTATAAAATTTCTAATCCAGTTTCTAAGCTGTAAGAAATTTTGATATCCAAGATATTTTCTATATATCTTTTGGAAGTTCTAAAACCTCTTCCAAACTGCTTACCTTTGATATATTGCTTTAGGTAATAACCACCACTTAGTTTTATAACTTCCCATTCTTTTGAAGAATTGTATTTGTCGGTTATTTTTACACTTTCCATAAACTAGTCCTCCACTTTTAATTTAATGATGTCCAGTCTTTGTCCCAATCTCCACTGGATACCAACTATCATTTTGTAGTCTATTTCATCTCCGAAAGTGCATTTTTCTATAATCTCGCGATATCTTGCAAAGCCTTTTTCTTCTATTTACTCCCTAAAATAAGCAACTGTATTTTTTATGTAATTTTCTCTTTGTTCCATATTCATTATCATTGTTGTTCCTCCTGAAATTTTAATAACCTGTTTACGTTATTATTATATAACCTTTTTTAGTTATTTGTCAATAACTTTTTTTTGTTATAAAATAGTAATATAAAATTAATTTTATTTAAGGAGGGGGTTTTAGTATGAAAAGCAGTGAAATTCTTATAAATTACAGAAAAAATAAAAAATTAACAGTTGCTAAATTTGCCGAAATGCTAGGTGTTTCTCAAGTTTTTTTAACTCATCTAGAACATGACAGAAGAAAAATATCAGAAGATTTATTTGAAAGATTAGAAGAATTTTTGAGTACTGATGAAATAGCACTTTTAAAAGAAACAGAGAAATATAAAAATGTTCCTGAAGATGTTCTTGAAAAAATGGAAAAATTAGAAAAAGAAAACAAAAAATTAAAAGAAAAATATTCTCAAATCGACGAGAGAGTTTTAAGTTTAGATAAAAAAAGTTTTTCTCAATATGAAAAAACAATGAATGAAGCTTCTTTATTTTTCCAAGACGAAAATATATCTGATGAAGATAAGCAAAAGATGGTTATGGCTATTAGTGAACTATTTTTTGAATCTAAACAAATAAATAAAGAAAAGTATAAAAAAAATAAAAAAGATGATAATGAGTAGTGGTGCTTATGAATATTCCTTTAAGAGTTAGAAATCTTATAAAGAAATACGGAACTAAAAACCCTTTTACATTATGTAAAATCTTAAAAATTCATATTAGATATATGGATCTAGGAGATGTAAAAGGTGTATATAAAAAGATAGTCACTAATAAATTTATTATTATTAATGAAAATCTTAGTGAATTTGCTCAACTTATAGTTCTATGCCATGAGTTAGGGCATGCACTTTTACATGATAGTAGTGAAATTCAGTCTTTTAAAGACTGCAATCTGTTTCCAAGAGTTAATAATCAAATAGAAATTGAGGCTAATACTTTTGCTGCTGAACTTTTATTTGATGATAATAGTGATGAGTATTATTATGATTTAGGTATAGATGTTAATCTTTTAGAGAGTTTAAGAAAATTAAAAAAATAAATTATAGGAGATATTTATGTCTAATGAGTTTGGAAAATATTTAAGTGATTTTTTAGATAAAAACGATTATAAAATAGAGAGTTTTGCTAAAAAAGTAGGATACTCAACGGGATTGATAAGTCATTATACAACTGGAAAAAGAAGTCCTTCCTATAAATTTATAGAAACATTTTTTCAAAAATTTAATTTTTCTATAGAGGAGAAACAAAAAATTTTAGAAATAGTTGATAGAGATAAAATCCCTATTTCTCTACAAGAGTTTAAATCTAAAGAAAAGTCGCAAATGGTATCACCTTTTAATATTAGTGATAAACAAGCTATCGAACTAGGAAAATATTTAAAAAAGCAAAGAGAAAAATTAGATTACAGTACTAATTATATAGAAATACATACAGGAATAGATAAAGCTGATTTATCGAGAATAGAAAATGGAAAAAAGAAAAAAATAAACCCTTTATATCTTAAAGAACTTGCAAAAATTTTAAAATTAAATCAAATCGAGGTTTTTAATAAGATAGGATATATAGACGACGAATATCTTTTTGAAACTAAGAAAAAAGAAATTTCAAAATTTATAGAAAACTTTATGAAAAAAAATAATTATAAATTAGAGTATTTATCTGAAATGACAGGATTTTCTGTTGCTGCGATAGGACATTATAAAACAGGGGCAAGAACTCCAAAAGATGATTTTGTAGAAAAATTTATAGAAGTTTTTAGATTAAATAACGTCGAAACAGAAAAATTAAAATTAGCTGTTGCTATGGATAGAACACCTGATTTAATTAAAAGAAAATTAAAATATAACAAAAATGAAATAGTTGAAACTGATTTTATAACAATTCCTGTTTACAGTAGTGTTTCAGCTGGACTTGGTTGTGAAGTATGTTCAGACCCTATTGATTATTTACCTTATCCAAAAACTACTGGAGAGATTATTGCTATTAGAGTCGAGGGAGATAGTATGAAGGATACTATTCCAGATGGTTCTACTATTGTAGTTAAAAAAAATGTTATGGTAGAGATAGGAGAAATTGGAGTATTTTTAACTAATGGAATAGATTATAAAGAGGGATTTGTAAAAAGACTTAGACATAAGAATGGAACTTATGTATTAGAAAGTGATAATAAAAAATATGAGGATATAAAAATAAAAACTTCTGATATTATAGCCTGTGGAAAAGTTATAAAAATAATGACTGATACAAATAAAAAGATTAAAGACCCTTTATATAACTATATTGATATGCTTAGTGAAGAACAAAGAAAAATTATAGAGCCAATGCTAAAGGGGTTAGTTGAGAAAAAATAAGGAAGTGAGGTAAAATAAGTAATTTTTTAGAGTATTTAGATAAAAGAAAATGGAAAATAGAAAATAAAGTTAAATCAAATTTATATTATGTAGATATACCTAAAGTTTTTTCTTTAAAAAGAAATACAGATGAAACAATTAAAACTTTAAAGAAAATCCTTTTTTTTAAAGAAGTGATGAAGAAACCACTTTTTTTAAATTGGTTAACTTGTGATGAATTAGACTTATGTGCCTCAACCGTTTTAAGTTTAATTTTAATGAATATTAGTTCTTTAGCAGTCAAAAAAAGAATTCCTATCAGATTGAAAGGTGTTCTTGATAAAAAAGATCAAATAAGTGATTTATTATTAAACAATAGTTTTTTTAAATATCAAGGATTCAAAGAAACCAATGCTGGAGAAAAATTAGAGATTTTACAATTAGTTGCTGGCGGACAGTCAGAATTAGAGTTTAAGGGTATAGAAAAGATTGCTAATCAAATTAAGTTTGATTATTTATTTGATTGTTGTTCGCATATTACAGATTTCTTTGATAATTGTGTAAAAAAATCAAATTACTCTTTAAATTCCAGTGGTAAAAATGCAGTTAATAAATTAGTTGGAGAGATACTCACTAATTTAAAAGAACATCTTGGAGAGAGATTTTCTCAGTATTTTATAATTGGATTTTTCAAAAAGAATGAAGATATAGGAGAAGCTAATCTAGTCTTTATAAATTTTGGAGATACTTTTTATGAAGGACTGAAAGAAAATTCAACTAAAGATATGCTAGAAGAATTAAATCGTTATACAAAGGAGTATTTTAAAACTAATAAATGTTTCTCAGAAAGTTTTACTGAGGAGATGCTTTGGACACAATTGGCATTGCAAACTAGCATAAGTAGAAAATATGAAAAAGATAGTCTAGATGTAAGAGGAACTGGAACAGTTTGTTTAATTGATTCTTTTTTTGATTTGAAAAATACTGATGATAATTTTATTCCAAAATTTTGTTTAATAAGCGGAAAAACTAAAATACAGTTTGATATAAATGATAAAAAATATTATAATGAAGGTATATTAATATTTAACGAAACAGGAGATATATTTAAAGAACAAAACAATAATAATATTACAAAATTATCAGAATTTTTTCCAGGTGCTTTAATTTCTTTAGATTTTACAATAAAAAGCTCTTGGATAGGGGAGGACTAATGGAAAAGATAATATTAAAAAAATATCTACCTACACAAAGTCATAATTATTTTAATGGTAGGCTAGAAGGAAAGGATACAAGAACATCTTTACAGCTAGATATTAAAGATAAAAATAAAGAAGAGATAACTTTTTATATTAATAAAGGTTTAGTAGGAATGAATGTTTCTTTTTTCTTAGGGTTGTTTAGTAAAACTATTCTAGAATATGGTGTAGAAGATTTTAAAAAAAGATATGTTTTTGAATATGAAGATGAAAATACCAAAAAATTATTTGAAAAGGATATGGAATATGGAATAAAAGCTGTGTTAAGAGAGATAACTCCTAAAAACTTATTAGAAAGATTAAGAGGTAATAACTAATGCCTTTAGAAATTATAAATAGTGTTGCAACAGTCATATCGTCTGTTATGGCTTTTATAACTGTTTGGCTAGTAGTAAAACATTATAATGATTCCAAAAAATCTGATACCAGACATTTTTGGTATAGAAACTATATTCTTGATAATAATTTTAAAGAGTGTGAAAATATTTTTGAAAATATTTTATCTATTTTCAAAAATTTGCAATTAGAAGAAACAGAAAAATTAATAAAATTAAAAGAAGAATTTAATAATTTAAGAGAGTATTTTTACAAGACAAAGTTTTTTGATGAAAATTTGTATACACATTTAGATAATTTTATAAATTTGTGTGAAGAAGAATGTATTAGCAGATTCAATTCTATTGATTCTGAGGATATATCTAGAATGAAGAATGTATTCTTAAAGTCATTATTTGAGTATGAATTAAATGATTATAAAGATTTTACTATAAAATATTAATAATTGAAATTTTAAATTTTTATGATATTATTATAATATAATAGATACCTGCCCAGAATAGTGTATATTGCTATTGGGAGTCGAGTCACTATGATAATTTCATAGTGGCTTTTTTTATTAAAAAAAAGTTGACTATAACCTAAATAAGTTATATAATTATAAATGAGAGTATACAGGAGGGAAAAATGAAAGAAGAACTTATAAAGATACAAGAAAAAGTAGGAAAAGAGTTTTTGTCTAAAATAGATAAATATAAAGAAAAGAACAATCTTTCTTATTCCCAAATAGCAGAAATAGTGGGAATAGATAAATTCTATTTTGCGAATTTAAGAAATAAAATTAAAAAAGAAAGTTTAGTTCCTACTGATAAAGTTTTAAAAAAATTTGAAAAAATTAATATA
>OGRS01000754.1_pt1 | contig 26515 bp, 23 predicted proteins | sample 1553561 | NCBI WGS metagenome assembly OGRS01 (sample SAMEA2580103, study PRJEB22360) | human gut metagenome | biome: human gut; feature: human-associated habitat; material: faeces | place: Denmark | collected 2008/2010
CAGACATTCATTACCCGATAATTTAATGTTAGTAGACTTATTGGTTAATTACATAGTGAAAAACATCCACAATTAGCGGATGTTTTTTTATGATTAAATATCGGTAAAAATCACCTAATAATTAACAAATAAGTAACAAACATTGAGAATGTCTAGTAAATACAGTATCTTCAATTTCTCAAAAAGAAATTTATGAAATGAATTTTGAAAGAGTTAATGGGTGTTTTTTCAATAATAAAAGTGTAGATTTTGAAAAAATATTAGAACTTTCTTTAAATATGTATTCATCATTTGATATTAACTTTGAAGAATTAGAGAAAGTTCCATTGATGTGGAAAGATGAATTACTTAAATATCAATATATTTCACTCATGAGTGATGAGAAAATTAATTTATTGATAGATGGATTAAAACTTAGAATTACAAAATTGAAAAATAAATTAGCCTATTATTTACAAGGCTAGATAGTACTTGTTTATCCCCTAATTGAGGTGTAACATTATACTATAAACACAACAATTGGGAGGAATGAATATGAACGAAACAATCAATAATTTAATTACTAGAAAAAGTTGTAGAAGTTATCAAGATCGACACGTAGATAAAGAATTACTTCAACAAATAGTTGAGGCAGGATTAAATGCACCTTCAGGTTTAAATAAACAAACCCCTAGATTCGTAGTTGTCAGTGATGATGCAGTTGTCAAAAAATTATCACAATTAAACGCTGCAGTTGCCAATATGCCAAATGATCCTTTTTATGGAGCAAAGGATGTCATTGTCGTCTTAGCTGAAAAAGAAGCTGATTATATTTATGATGGTAGCCTTGCAATGGGAAATTTAATGAACGCCGCATGGGCATTGAAAATTGACTCAAGATGGATTCACCGTGCTAAAGAAGTATTTGAAAGTCAAGAAGGAAAAGAACTTTTAAAACAATGGGGAATAAACGAAGAGGTAGAAGGAATTGGATTTTGTATTTTAGGTTATGCAAAAGAAGAAAAAGAAAAAACGCCTGATTATCTTCGGCGTTATCGCAGCGGTTATTGTTGTTATCATCATAGCATCAAGCGGCGGTTCGTCGGATAATAAAGTAGAAGACGCAAGCAGCGATGCAGCACAAAGTCAAACTACTACTCAACCGGCTGTAACAAAAATCGAAGCAGGAAAAGCTGTCACAATTGATGATGAACTAAAAATCACATTTTCAAGTTGCAATACCAACTTTACAAAATACAGCGATTATGAAGCGCCGGCAAAAGGTAACAAAGTAGTAAGTGCCGACTTTAAGATCGAAAATGTTTCAAGTACAGACCAATACATTGATTCTATTGAATGCTACGCCGACGATAAAAAATGCGACGAATTTATGGGAATTGAAAATTACACTAATCCGTTTATCGATGTTATATCATCGGGTCGTTCGATTTCGGGCACGGTTTATTTTGAAGTACCGAAAAACGCAAAAGATATTGAACTTGAATTTGAAAACAATGTTTGGACAGAAGACAAAGTTGTTTTTGTTGTAAAATAAAACAAAACGAATAAAACAACAAAAATCCTTGCAGGCAAGCAATTGCTTTTGCAAGGATTTTTATTTTTGGAAATTATTTTAATTTGACAAGTAATCTGTAAAGATGCGGAAAAAATCGCAGAATATAATAAGCGATTTTATTTTTTGTCTTAAATTGAAAAGCGTTTTGCTCGGAAAAAGCATATTTTTTTAGCAAGAGAATATCGTCCCTAAGCATATCAAAACACTCGTTACAGGCATTTTCGCGAATTATTTTATAAATCAGCGCAAAATTGTTTTTTACGCGGTGAGCATAAAAATAGGTTTGTGCCGCAGTGCCGCTCGGCATACGCTCGCAAAGCATTTTGTAAGCGGCAAAGGAATCATTTATAAATTCAGGTGTGAGCGATGACGCCATAACGGAGCCTTTGTGGCGATAGTAATAATACTTTTTAAGATTTGACACAATCATATTTTCTGCGCCGAGCATAAGTTCACAATTAAGCACAAGGTCCTCGCTGACAATCAGCCCCGTGTTATCAAGGGTAAGATTGTTGAAAAGGTGTTTTGAGAACAATTTGTTCCAAAGCGGCCAAAGCTGTAAGGAATAAATATTTTTTATCATACCGTTGGTGTCAAGCGTTGTCAATTTTTCATCAGAATCATCACGGCTGCCGGGTGCATCATCGTAAGCAAGCTGATAGTCGCAGGCAGAAATTTGATAATCACCGGATTTAAGAAGCGACAAAAGATGTTCGTACATGTCGGACTCTGCCCAGTCGTCGCCGTCCAAAAAAGCGATATAGTCGCCGTTTGCCGCCGAGTATCCTTTTTTTCTTGCAACGGCAACGCCGTCATTGCGGATATGCATGACTTTAACCCTGCCGTCGCTTGCGGCATAGGAGTCGCACATTTCAGGTGATGAATCGGTTGAGCCGTCATCAACGAGTATGACCTCGATATTTTGATATGTTTGGGTAAGGAGGCTTTGAACACATTTATTCAAATATTTTTCGCAGTTGTAAACAGGTACAACTATGCTGATTAAATCACTCATAAAACTACTCGCTGAAAAGATTATCCAAAATATTAAGCCATTTGTCTGTAAGCTCGAACGAATCGTTTTCAAAAATACTGTTGTGCATTCTGAAGACAATATCAACAAACAGTGCGGCAAAAAGCCTTTCTTTTGTCGAGAGCGGAGCAAAATAATCAAGAAAATCATCAAGGATTTGAGCCTTATCCCCTGCTCTGTCGGTAAGCTCAGTGCCGATGAAACGCGCAATATCAATTTCCGGCGGAGCAACATAGCCGATAGGGTCAATGGCGAAAATAAAGCTGTCGTCCTTCATAATATTATATCTGTGCAAGTCGCCGTGAATCAGGACAAAATCATCCTGTGAAAATTGTTTTTCAAATAAATCGACCGCCTTTTGAACATACGCCATAATTTCACCTTTGCGGTATTCAAAATCAGTTTCATTGAGTTTTGCCTTAAGCTCTGACGAATAATCATGGAATGTGAGCGACGAATTGTCGAATTTTGAATATGCGGCAAATGCGTTTTTGAAAAAGCAAAAAACATTTGAGGACTCAATATCCTTTTCGTCAATATCAGACGAAAGCTGTTTAAGTAATAATGCGGAGCAATTGTCGTCGTAATCATACATTTCGCACATTAGGGATGACGGCAAACTGCGATAACAATTTTTCTCCGGCAGATAGCGGTTGATAAACGGCGGAATGATTTTTAAAACGCAATCGCCGTATTTCACGCTTTTTGCAAGGAAAATGATGCCGAAATGTGAGGTTTTGATGATATGATAATCGGTGATTTGCCACTTTTTCAACACATTCGGAATTTCGCGCTCAAGCACCCTGCGCCACTGCTTTGTTTGTGACGGATAGTTTTCAAAAAGATAGCGGTTAAGTCGTGTTACGCCGTCGAAAATTGCGCTTTGGTCAACCTTATTATCTCTTGCGTTGATAAGTGCCTCAAGGTATTTCAAGTCGGCAGGATATGTAAGTTTGAAATTATTGTTAAAATCAAAATAAAGCTCTATTTTGCTGTTTTCCGGAAGTTGTTGAGTAACCTCGGTGAGCTTGCTGTTTTCGTCAAAACTTGCATAAAGTGTTTTGAAATCGAAACCCTCGGGCGACTGCATAAGATAGTATCTGTCTCGATAAACCTGCTTAATATCATAGCAACCGAGCGAGTCGGTGATTTTTTGAGCGGTGACAACAGCGGTGCTGTTATCAAGCAGGGTAAAATATTTGTCGATAAGCTCGCCCGTAATCATCGGACGAACGGCATCGCAAACAATGAGTTTTTGGCAATCGAATGTTGAATTGACAAATTCGAGCGCATTTTTGAGTGAAAGATTACGCGTTGAGCCGCCGTCTGTCAATACAACCTTTTCGTTTTGCAAAAGTCCCGACAAAAAGCCCTTGTTTGCCTCAACATTTGTTACGACAACGATTTTGTCAACGCTTTTTGCGGTTGAGATAGCCTCGACAACATATTCGATAATCATTTTGCCGTTTATTTTATGAAACTGTTTTGGTATATTACTGCCGAAGCGCGCGCCGACGCCGTTAGCTAAAATTGCTACTATATTCATAAATTAAGTAAGCCTTTCGTTATTATTTATCCTGTGACAATGCGTTATTCAAAAAGCGGATTGCCTTTGCACGTTCCTTTGAAAGCAGAGCCGGGGTTTGCGAATAATCCGCAGTCATTACACCGTCAACGCTTTCGTTAAAGTCGGCAACACACCATGAATCAATGCCGAGCGTTGAAAAGAGAGTGTTTGTTCTGTCGCTCATTTTTTCCTCGGATTTCACCGTTTTGCTTTTGCGTGCAAACCAGCGAAACGGCTTTTCAAAAATTATTGAAAAGACACTGCCGTGAAAGGAATCCGTTGCGACGAACTCGGCATTTTGAAGAACATACAAAAACTCACTCGGAGAATATGTATATGTTGAAATATCACCGCCGAGGTCGGTATAATCGGGCAAAAGCGGCACAATTTGCAAGTTGTGATTTTCGGCGATTTTGCGGATATAATCGTTTGTTTTACCGTCGGTATCACCGAGGAAATATGTTGCCAAATATTTTTTATCGGTAAAATTCTTTGGCTTTTGCGCCAAGTCTGACCACTGCTTTTGGCTTAGAAGAAGCGTTGGGTCGATTACAACATCGACATCGCGCGAGGTAAGCTCCTTAATTATATCGCGAGCTGAATTTTCACGCACGGATATTGACGGAATACCTTTTATTTTGCTGACAAAATAATCGCGATGCTCAGGCGGCACAAAGTCCGTTCCGATGCTTGCGGCATAGGAAACACGCCTTTTTCGCTCAATAAACGAAAGAAAATACAAATCGGGATTTGATTTTATATCTCCGAGCTTTAAATTCCACACTTGGTCGGAGCCGCAGACAACATAATCAAATGTATCGTTTGCGACAAGTGGCAAAGAAGAGGCGGTGTAATGATTTTGGTTGATATATTTTTCGTTAAATTTGTAAAAATTGTAGCATCTTTTCCTGCGGAGGTAGCTGTTCTTTTTGACAGCGTGGCAGACAGCCATTGCAAGCCTGCGGTGAATGTCGCTCTCACCGTTTTGGTCAACAACTATTGTTGAGCAGGTGTTGCCCAAAAACTCGATAACAGTTTGCAAAGCATAATTTTGCAGGCGGTTGCCGTAATTCCACTCGCCGAAAATAGTAACTATACCTATATTCATACAAGCACCTTTATGAACAAAAATTAATTATATATATTATAACATCAAAAATACGAGAATACAACAGAAAAAAGTCGCCGCATATGAGCAATCCGCACGATTTTTTGCGACGCATCATAAGCAGACGACTTTTTAAATTATTCCTTACCGTTCCAGCAATAAGTGCAAAGTTTGTCGGGGTCGATGCCGACAGAATCAATCATATCGTCAAGACGATGATAGCGAAGAGAGGTAAAGTGAAGTTCCTTGCAAATTTCATCGACCATATTTTGATATTTTTCACTGTCGGGGTCGGTATATTCGTGAAGAATCTCCTCCGTAGGCTCACAGCCCTCAAGCTTTTTGATAACACGCCTTGTGATAAGTTCCATTTCTGAGGTTGAGCGCGAGAAATTGAGATATTTACAGCCGTAAACAAGCGGAGGACAAGCAGGACGAATATGCACCTCTTTTGCGCCGCTTGCAAAAAGATATTCGGTAGTTTCGCGAAGCTGAGTGCCGCGAACGATTGAATCGTCGATAAGAAGAAGGCTCTTTCCGTCGATTAAATCATGAATTGGGATGAGTTTCATTTTTGCGATAAGATTGCGCTTTGTTTGCGTTGTGGGCATAAACGAACGCGGCCAAGTGGGCGTATATTTGATAAACGGTCTTGAATAAGGTATTCCCGCCTCGTTTGAATAGCCGATTGCGTGGGCAACGCCGCTGTCGGGAACGCCGGCAACGATGTCTGGCTTGACATTATCGCGCTTTGCGAGCGCCTTGCCGCAATTGTAGCGCATTTTTTCAACGCTGATGCCCTCGTATGAGGCAGACGGATAGCCGTAGTAAATCCAAAGGAAAGTACAAATTCGCATTTTGTCGCCCGGTTGAACAAGCGTTTTTACCTCGTCGGGTGTAATAACAACGATTTCACCGGGACCGAGTTCCTTGTAATCCGTATATCCGAGATTGACATAAGCAAAACTTTCAAACGACGCACAATAGCCATCACTCTTTTGTCCGATAACAATAGGAGTTCTGCCGAGCTTATCACGCGCAGCATAGATACCCATAGGTGTTAGCGCAAGGATGCTGATTGAGCCGTCGATAACCTCCTGTGCATAGCGGATGCCGTCGATAAAATTATCTTTTTGGTCGATAATAGCGGCAACAAGTTCTGTTTGGTTAATATCGCCGCCCTGCATTTCAAAGAAATGCGCATTGTTTTTGATGATTTTTTCAACAAGCTCGTCACTGTTATTGATTTTACCGACTGTTGTAACCGCAAATGTGCCGTGATGAGAACGCACCAAAATCGGCTGTGCCTCATAGTCGCTGATACAACCGATGCCGAGCGTGCCGTGCATTGTGTTGAAATCCTTATTAAACTTTGTTCTGAACGGAGCATTTTCAATATTATGAATTGCCTTGTCAAAACCGTTTTTGTCGTCATAAACGCACAAGCCTGCGCGGCGAGTGCCTAAATGCGAATGATAGTCAACGCCGAAAAATAAGTCGAATACGCAATCCTCTTTAGAGGCTGCACCGAAAAATCCACCCATAGTTTAAAAATCGGGTTTCCCCGCCCTCTCTTAAAATTCAAATGTATTATAACAAAAGAAAACTTTGATTACAACAAAAAAATCACAAACCGATTATATTAAATACAAATATTATAAATTGTAAGCCTTACAAACCTCGCGCGCGGTCTTATCCCAGCTGTCCGTAAACTGTGCGGTGTGAGATTTGAAAGTATAGTTTTCGGCAAGATAATCTGCCAAAAATGTTGAAAACTTGACGGCACCCTTCTTGTTAAGATGGTAGCAATCTGCAAAATCGCTCTTCGTCAGCGCGGCAGGATTGTCAAGTTTATTGTAGTTTAAGACATCATAGCCATATTGGCGAATAACATTTTCACAAGTAATCAGCTTGCTCTCTGTCTTTGAAATTATCTGCTTTTTTTCATCGTTGAAATATGATTTTGGATAGTCGACAAAGACAACATTCAAATTGTTATCTTTGCAATAATCCAACGTTTCGTAAAGGTTTGTTTCAAGTTCCTTTTCAAGAGCAGTGGGTGAAAGAGCGTTTGAATCGAACAGTTTAAGCGAATTGATTTGGCTTCGCTCTATTTGAAAATCATTAAGTATGTTCCACCCTTTTAAAGAATCGGGTTGTTTATATGTCAACGATTTTTTTGTTTGGGATAAAAAGGTATATGCCTTTGTCGAATAGCAATGATATTTTAAAATCGGAAAAAAATGCTCAATTGTATTTTGACTGTCGCATTTTTTAATTGTTTCGAGCCAATTTTTGTTTTTCGGCATCAAATCAATCCAACTTGAGGTTGCGCCGTATTTGTCGCCTTGACTTATGTCATAATAAAACGGGTCTACATCTATGACTAAGAGAGCGTTTTTCTGCTTTGACAGTGATTCTTTAAGCACAGAAACATATATATCGGAATGGCAACCGTTGACGGAAAAATTATTTCCTGCAAGTTTACTCTTTTGCCAAATAACAGTCGGTGAAGCATCATTAAGAGCGGCGCTTGCACCGATTAATACATAATCAAGAGAATCGTTATCCTCATTATAAAACGAATTTATTGTGCCCTCAATAAGCAGATCGGGATGATTGCAAAATAAGCCTGCGCCAGAAACAACCAAAACTACAATTAAAACGCACGATATAATTCGCAAAAATCTTTTGAAATGAATCTTGTTTTTCACGATAATCCCCCTTAAAACTCGGCATAAACCGAGGCAGGTTGGGTATAGCCTGTTCCGTATATACCCAAAAGCACCACGGCAATTATTGCAATTGTTATCCAGCACCAACGAATCTTTTTGTTTGATGTGACAAAGGCATTGACATTTTTGCCTTTTTCTTCAAGAATTTCCTTAACAAAAAATGCAGCGATAAGCAAAACAATCAAGGCATAATCAAGAAAATGGAGCTGAGTGCAAGCCGTGTTGATTTGTGAAAATCCGCCAAGACCGATATGAAGCATTGATTTGAGCATGGAGCCAAGTTGTGAAACGGTGTCTGCCCTGAAAAGTGCAAGACCGAGCAAAACGATTATATCCGTTCTGATAATTTGGAAAACGGCAAACGGCTTTGACTCTCTGTTGATTTTGACAGCGGAGCATAACTTGACGAACAGAGGCTCAAACAGTTGACCGAGGAAGATTATTACGAAATAATACAAGCCGTAAACAACATATTTTGCGCTTGCGCCGTGCCAAATGCCCATAACGAGCCATACGGCAAGGAGCGGAAAAAATGTTGTTATCGCAGTTGCGAAATGCTTGTTTTTAATATTTTTATTTGCTCCTGCGGTGAACTTTTTCTGAAACTTTGAAAGCGAAATAGGATAGAAAACATAGTTTTTAAGCCATTCGCCGAGGGTGATATGCCATCTGCGCCAAAATTCCTGAACGGTGTGAGAAAAAAACGGTCGCCTGAAATTTTCGGCAATTTTAATACCGAAAAGCCGTGACACACCGCTGACAATATCAATAAAGCCTGAAAAATCGGCATAAAGGCAAAATGTGTATGCAACGAAACCGAAAAGAATCGAAAAGCCGGAATATGAGGAATAATTATCGAACACCTCGTTTGAGATATAAGCAAGACGATCAGCCAAAATCATCTTTTTTACAAGACCGAAAAGGAGCAATGACAGTGCATCCATAAAAGCGTCATAATTGAATTTGTGATGTTCTTTAAACTGAGGTGCAAGGTTTGAATATGTATCAAACGGACCTTCGACAATATGAGGAAAATAGCAGATAAAAAGCAAAACGCGCAAAGGATTTTTCTCAGCCTTTACTGCCTTGCGGCTGACATCAACAACATAGCTTACAGCCATTAGCGTATAATACGAAATGCCGAGCGGAAGTGCGATATTGATAATGGGCACCAATGATTTTGAGCAAACCAAGCCCGAAACTGAATTGACAATACCGCCGAGCATATTAAAATATTTAAGCCCTGCGAGCAAAGCAACGCAAACAACAACGGCAACAGTCAATATTGCCTTTTGCTTGCGCTTTATTGATTTTTTGAGAGCTTTTCGTTCCGATTTTGAGAGCGATGATTTTTGCTTTGAAAAGCCGTCGCCGAAATTTTGTATAACCACAGCCGCAATATAAACGACTGCGGTGACGGCGAGCATATACAATGTGAGCCATTTGCTCGTATATGCAAAGAAAAAAAGCGATCCACCAAGCAAAACGCACCACTGCCACGATTTGGGAACGATATAATAGATAATCAGCGTTGCCGCCAAAAATCCAAAAAACGCCAATGATGTAACTGACATATTTTCTCCTCTCGAAATGCACAAAAACACGCAAAGGGATATGCCGATTTTAACAGTATAAACTTTGCGTTTTTGTATTTATTTTTTAACAATTTTTGAGTTCAAATGTCACTATATGCCGAGTGCATTTTTCAAGTATGACAATGCATGCGTACGCTCGTTTGAAAGTGTTTGAGAAACATTTGAATAATCTTTGAAAAAAACATCATCGATATTTTCAGCAGTATTACCTCGGCACCACGAGCCGATTTGGAATTTATCAAAAAGCGTATTGAGTCGTGATGACATATTGCCGACGAAATCGGTATTGCGGTCGAAAAAGCGAAAAGGCTTTTCGTTAATAATCGAAAAAACACTGCCGTGAAACGAATCGGTGAAGACAATATCGCAATTTGCAACAAGCCACAAAAACTCATCGGGTGAGGTTGAATAAATATCGACATTGAAAATATCGCTTTGCTCTGTCCATTCGGACTGAAGCGAAATAACACGCAAATTATATTTTTTTCCAACTGCTGAAATATAGTCCTTTACGCTGTCGGATTGAGTGCCCAAAAAATATGTAAAAACAAAATGCTCGCCGTTATGGACATATTTTGGCTTTTTGGCAATTTTGAGCCACTGCGACTTATCAAGCATAAGAGTGGGGTCAACGGTGACATCGACGGGAACATCGGTAACACTGCCCACAATGTCCCTTGCCTGCTGTTCCCTGACGGAAATTGCGGCGAATGACGAAAGATTTTTTGACATAATATATATATAAATGTTATAATGAAAAACATCCCATTATAATTGAAAGGAGAATTATTATGAATGATGCTATACAATTAGCTTGGTTTATTTTAAGAAGATGTGCTGAAAATAGAACCCCTATTAGTCATTTACAACTACAAAAAATATTATACTTTTTACAAAAATTAAATTTAGATAGAACAAATGAACCTTTATTTACAAATAGAATTTTTGCTTGGACATTTGGACCTGTTGTAAGAGATGTTTATTATGAGTTTTCTATTTTTTCTTCATTAAGAATAATTCCATCTGAAGTTGATCCTAATCCAACAATAGATTTAGCAGATTTTCTTTTGGAAGAAATAGACAGAAGAGCAGAACAAAGACCATGGAGCATGGTAGATGAAACTCATCAAGCAGGAAGAGCTTGGGATTTAGTTTTCAAAAACGGAGAAGGAAACGGAAGAGAAATTCCATTGGAGTTGATTAGAGAACGTGGATAATCAAGAAAAAAGAAGAGAAATAATAGAAATTCTTACAGAATTATCTAAAAAAAGAAACTTGTCTGAAGAATATTACGAAAATATTTTGATAACTTTTAAAGAAATATATAGTAATGACTTCAGACATTTTTATTCAGATATTACAGCTTTATTATTAAATATTAATTCAAAAATAATAAATGACGAAAACAGTCCTTCAATAGATTTACTAGGAGAAAATATAAGAACTATTTATGAATTTGCTATTGAAAAAGATTTTATATTTAAAGAAAATTTAGGAAAACTAAATGATCATATTACAATGGATTTAGCAAGACTTAAAGAATGGAGTAAAATTGTTAATAAATCTCAAAATATTTATAGCGACATAAAACAATCAACAATTAAAATGAATGAAATAGAATCTAAAATGAATACGGCAACTAAAAAATTAAGTTCAGCCTATAAAAAAATACATGTAGCAAGTAATGAAGCTAAAAATGTAAAAAAAGATTTACTTTCAATTATGGGAATTTTTATGGGAATCTTTTCATTTATACAATGGAACTTTTCTCAATATAAAGATTTACTTGAATACGATCCATTTAGTAGAGTACTTTATATTTTTATTCTTAATAGTATTTTAATTTTAAGCTTATATTTTGTATTTTCAATAATAGATTTTATAGTTCATCAAAATCCTAGAATGGTAAAAGTATTCTTTGATATAAATACAAGAAAACCTACTAAATTTTTTGGATGGTCACTGTTTATATATTTTATATTTTTAGTAATATTTTCATATGGATTACATTCTGATTCAGGAAGAAAGACTATTAATAACATAGAAAAACAAATAAAACTTTTAGATAAAGAGCATAAAAATAGTAAATCTGAATACAAAATGCTTCTTGATAAAAAAACAGAAAAAATAAATGAATTAGAAGAACAAGTAAAAATTTTAAATAGCGAACATGCTGAATACAAAGAATCTCTTGACAAAAAAGTAGAAGAAATTAATGAATTAAGAAAACAAATAAATTTCTTAATAAAAACAAATGAAGAACAACAAAAAAAATATAAAGAATTACTTGATAGAAAAATTAACCAAATTGAAATCTTAGAAAATAATAATACTAAAAAGCAAGATAAATAAAAATATACCTGATTATAAAAAGAGGGGATTCACTAGACAAAATCCCCTCTTTAATTTCTTAATAGTTTTTTTAAAATCATATTAACAATTTTGCTTTATTCCTTATAGTCTTTTTATCTATTTGTCCATAATATCTTCCATCAAAAGAATGAAGATGAGTTCCTAAAGGAAAAAAATAACCTTTTGAAACAACAAAATTTTCTATTTGAGGAAGTACTCTATTAAAAGTATCAGTAGGAGCTACTTCTCCTTTAATTTTACCATCTATAAACAATTTTTCTTCTCTTACTTCTATACTCATACCCTCAATTGCACCAACTGTTTTTATGAAAGTATTTGTATCATTGCTTGTATATTCACGCTCTTTTACAAATTTTTCTATATCTTTAGGCATATCAAATATAACTATATCTCCTACATTAAGGCTATCTTTTTCATTATCATATGGTAATAATAAGTATATTCCTATTGGTATAGATGGAGTTTTATTAAAAACTATATATTTTGGCAAAATAAGATGTAGAATTATTATTATAATGGAAGTACAAGTTAAGATTCTAACAGTTTTTTCTATTTTACTTGTTTGCATTTATACCAGCTTTGTAAATAAACCATCTATCTAAAAACTCATCAGGAATTTTTATATCTTTTTCTATTTCAATAGCTTTTATTAAATCATCTTTTGTTGATGAAGCTAAAAGCCATAGTTCTTCTTTAGATAGTTGTAATTGAAACTTTCTACTTCCTAAATCTGATTTATAATAATAATCTCTTTTTTGAATACCATTTGTTATATATTCAAGTTCTCTACTATTTATTCCAAACTTTTCATAAAGCTTAATATTGTTATCATTATTTGCACTTGGATTAGGTAAGAAAATTTTAGTCTTACAAGCTTCAAGAAGTGTTGAGAATATTGGAGATTTTTCTATATCTGATAATTCTTGTGAAGCAAAAACAACACAAGCATTAGCTCTTCTTAGAACTTTTAACCATTCTTGAATTTTACTTGCAAAATCTTGTCTTTTTAAATATAACCAACCTTCATCTAGTATTATCAAAGTTGGAGACCCATCTAAATTTCTTTCTATTACATGGAATAAATATTGTAGAAGTGGAGCTATAACCTGTTGATTTTTACTTACTTCTTCCATTTCAAATACTTGCCATTTATCATCTTTTACTGTATTTTCTGCTCCATCAAAGTATTTTCCTAATGCTCCTTTCATTGTGAAAGCTTCTAAAGTTTCTTTAACTTTTTTATTTTGACACATAGCAACAAAACTTGTCATTGTTCTAAATTTTTGTTCAGTTTTTCCTAAAATCTCAATTGTTCTCCATAGTTCACTCTTTATTTCAGGATTAATTTGTAAGTTTTCTTGTTCTAAAATAGATATTATCCATTCCAAAGCCCATTCTTTTTCTAATTCATTATCCAAATAAGCTAAAGGTTGAAAACTCATTTCATCTTCGCCTATAAAATAGAATTTCCCTCCTACAGCATGAGTTAATACTCTTGATGAAGAACCCTTATCAAAGAAATAAACCTTAGCTGGCTTATCTATACCTGTTTTTCTATTTACATATTTTCTCCATTGAGAAGCAATAGTACCTAATAGAACTGATTTTCCTGCTCCTGTTGGTCCAAGAATCAAAGTATGACCTACATCTCCTACATGAAGATTGAAATAGAACGGTGTTGATCCATCTGTCTGAGTATAGATTAATGGTGGAGCTTGTAAATGTTTATTATAGTTTTCTCCTGCCCATATAGCACTACTTGGAATTAAATGTGAAAATGTTACAGTATTAAGAATTGGAGTTCTTAGATTATTATAAATATTACCTGACATTGACCCAAGCCAAGCTTCAATCGTATTTACGCTTTCTTCTACTACTGTCATTCCTATTCTTGTTATAACTTTTTTGATAAGTTTAACTTTTTCTTCTAAGTTTTCTAAGTCATCATCTTTTAAAATAATACAAGAACTGTAATATCCTTCAGCGTAATATTCTCCTCTTAAATTATCTGTTTCAGCTTCAATTTGATATGCTTTTTCTTCTGAATCTCTATTTACTTTTGTACTTTCTCTTTGAGTAAATTGTTCACTTGCTACTTGTAATAATGATTTTCTTCCTGAAAACCATGCTTTTCTTTTTTTCTCTAATAAAGATAAGGCTTCTAACTTATCTATTATCATATATCTAGTGTTCCAACGATATTCTATATCTAGTTTATTAAGTTCATCAAAAAACGAAGGGTGTGTATATTGAGGGAAACCTATAATTGACACAACTCTTAAATGTTTTTTTCCTAACATTGGTTTTAACCCACCAATTACATAAGTATCACTTATATAATTATTCAAATACATTGGTGGATTAGGTAAAATAACATTTTGCTCTGTATTGCTTACTAAAGAGTGAAGATAAGTAAGTGTTTCCTCTGATGTTAACTCCCTTACTCTTGCTTTTAAAAATACAGATTTTAATAGTTCATATTTTTCTTCAAATTCTTTCTTAAATTTCTTAATATCATTATTTACCTTTTCTCCCATTTCTATTTCATCAACTACTAAAGATGTGATTTTCTTACTTGCTTCTGTTGGAGTTAAGTATATAAAAGTCATATAATATATGCTTTCATAATGATTTCCTGAGTTAAAATATTTTTCTCTTTGATTTTCTATTAAATTCCCCGCCTTATCAGGAAAAGGAGATTTAATGTATTTTTTAGATTTAGAACGAATACAATCAATAGAAATAGTCCAACCTCCATCTATTCTTTTGAATATATTGTTAAGTTGTGACATTTTAGCTTGAATACTTGAATATTCTTCTCTATCTAAGTCTAATCCTCTAAATTCTATTGTTTTTTGTAAAGTTCCATTTTGATTTAAAACAATACCTTCATCACAAAATAAAAGCCAAGGAAGGTAATTGCTTAATCTTTTTTTCTCATTTGTATATTCTCTTAATAACATATAACCCTACCCTTCATAATAATAAGTTTCTTGTTTTACATATCTCTTCATAAAAATAGTTATAATTTGACTATCTTGTTTACAGATTCTTACTAAAGCTAAATGTGTTACTAAAAATACAGGTATCATAATAAACATTTTTAGTGAAAGTACAAATATAACAAGTCCTGTTATATTCATAATAAACGCTTCTCTATTTACTCCTGCTATCAATATAGGCTTTATCAAAGCTTCACAAACTGGCACTTCCCAATCTTCAGGTTTCTTTTCTATCATATTTTTTCTTGTATGATAAATATGTAAAATATTTATCTATACACCCTCCTTTCATTTAACTAATAGCAAACCGTCAACTTGACGGTTTAACAATTATCTTTCTAAATCAGAAGATTTATCACTATAAATTTTCTCCGCTCATATCTCAAATTTCTTTAGGTTATCTTCTTCTTTCAAAAAATTATGCTATATCTCTTAAAATATATCTTCCATTTTCAAAACCTAACATCTCTTTTATACATTTTACTTTTCTGACATTTTCCTCTTTAGTTATAACCACCAAATAATTAACTGTCATAGCAATTAATTCTTGTTGCTTTGAAACTGATACCCTTTGAATATATTGTTCAAGCTGTTTTATTCCCCCTTCAGGTGTATCTGAGTGAATTGTTGATATTCCTCCCGGGTGTCCTGAGTTCCAAGCCGTAAGTAAATCTAAAGCTTCTCCTGAACGTATCTCTCCTATTATTATTCTATCAGGACGGTATCTCATACAAGTTTTTAATAAATCCTGCATATTTGCATAATCTGAAGTTCTCATAAAGACTGTATTTTCTGCTTTAGATTGTATCTCTTTTGTATCTTCTAAAATAAGAAGCCTATGTTTAGTTACAGTCATTTCATTTATAATAGCATTTGTAAGTGTTGTCTTTCCTGATGAAGTTCCACCAATTACAAGCATATTTTTTCTATCTAAAACTCCCTGTACTATGACATCTTTTTGATTTTGTGTCATTGTTCCATTTCTTACATAATCATCAAGTGTAAACACAAGCAAAGCTTTTTTTCTTATAGTGAAAGATGGATTATCTACTATTGGAGGAAGAGTTCCTTCAAAACGACTTCCATCTCCGGGAATTTCAGCTGAAAGTCTAGGACTTTTTTCTCCTACTGTTGTTCCTACTGCGTCAGCTACTAAACTTATAATTGTCATACTTTTTTCAGGTTCTACAATTATATTTGTATCTATCATTCCCTTTGATAATGTATCTATCCACAGTTTTTTATCAGGATTTAGCATTATTTCAATAACATCAGGATCTTTTTTTAATTTTAATATTTCTTCTCCTAAACTATTTTCAAATAGTTCTAATGTTCTTCTTGCATAAATCTCATTCATTTTATTTCCTTTCAGTTAACCGTCAAGTTGACGGTTAACTATTTTTCTTTTTCTTCAGAAGAAGTTTTTTCTTCTGAAGAGCTTTTTTCTACTTTTTCAGATTTTGTAGATGATTCTTCCTTTTCTGTAGTTTCAAATACTAAAGTTCCATTCTCAACTTCATCAATTATTTGAAATAATAATTGGCTTACTCTTTCTTGAATATGAAGCAAAGCATTTTTATTTTTTCCTTGTTCATCATAGAAATCACATACACTTTCTTCTTTAAAAATAGGACCAAATACTCTTATTACTGCTTCATTTATTTGTTTTTCTCTATTAGCTTCCATTTCAGCTATCTGTTTTCTTAATTTTTCTAAATTTAAATCTGTTGCTTTAATAGACTTCTTAGCCATTCATTTTTTCTCCTTTTTATAAAACTAGTTATTTATTGCTTTTAAAGATACTATTCCTAATTTATATTTATTTTCATTAGGATATTTATAGAATACCTTTAATAATTATTCTTTCATATTTTATCTTAAAACTCCAAGAAGACTTCCTCCTCTTAGGAGGGAGATGAATTGGAAATTCTTACTAAAATATGCTATACTATATTAACGAACATTAAAAACTGAATATATGAGGTTAAGGCAAGTAAACTGTTGCCTTGTAAAATATTCACAGTCCAAAGAGTTGTTAAAAAGTAAAGCTGTAGACATAAGTCTTATGCCATAGTGGCGATGTGGACACGCCTGTAAGAATAAGGATAGCATAAGCTATCAAACTTCTTTAAAAATTACTTTAATGAGTAATCACGAAGCTCCTTCAAAACCTTTAGGTTTAGTGGGAGTAGTTCACTGAACAACCACATAACTTTTATCTTATAAATAGATAAAGTATATAGTGATTGTTCTAATAATTTTTTACTCCTGAGTATCTTCTTCAGAAGTTTTAACTTCTAAATTTTTTCTTTCTTCTATTGAAGTTTCATCTATATCATCAGCTTCATCACATGACGCTTCTTTATTAGATTCCATAAAGTAATTATATCCATCTTTTTCTTCTTCACTCATATATTCACTTTCAATAATTCTAATAGTATTGTGATCTAAAAGTTCAAATATCATTGCAGGTACACTTTTATTTTCTAAGCTTATGCAAGGCTCTTCTTCTTTTTCAGGTCTTTCTTCTACCTGTGGCTTTGAAGAAGGAGTTGGATTTTCTACCTTTTGAGTAGAATTTTCAACAGGTTTAGTTAAATTATCTACTGATTTGTTCTCCTCAGCTGGTTTTTTTATTTCTTCACTCTTAGGAAAAACTCTTTTAATACTCTCCATTGGAGGTGGTTTTATTTTAGTTTTATCCAAGAAAAATGGTTCAAGATAATATTTTATTTTTACCCCTTTTAGTGGTGGATAACCACTAAAGAAAAGAAGGTTTCTATTTTCCGGAAGAGTTCTTATTTCTTCAGGTGTCATTAAATTTCTTGCTTGTTTATTTCTACTGATATTTAAACTCTCAAGTGAAAATTGTTTTCTACTTGATGAAGATACTTCTATTGTTTGATTACCCATTTTTTCAGATATAAGTTTTGGTGTTTTATCATCATTAGGGTTAGGTGCATAGAAAACTGAAGCATTACAGTTATCAAGAACTGAATTTTTCTCTCCATAACTCTTGTCTAATTGATTTAAAGATTGACCTATTAGTACTGCTTTCATTTTATATCCAGCTATATATGCAAGAGCTTTTTCTAAAAGTTCTATTTTTCCAAATGCTGGAAACTCATCTAGCATTAAAAGAAGTCTATTTTTTCTTCCCGGTTCTTCTAAATCTCTTGTTAATCTTCCTATAACCTGAGTTATAAGCATACGCATAATTGGAGCAAGAGGAGCTATCGCTTCAGGCTCTATTACTACATAAAGATTTACAGGTTTTTTATAGAACATTAAATCTTCTATTTTAAAATCTACTCTTGTAGTATTATTTCTAACAATAGGGTCTTTAAATAATGTAAGTTTAGCAAGAGCTGATGAAATTACTGAAGCTCTTTCTTTATCTGCTTTATTCATTATTTCAGCAACTGTCTGTGCTATTTTTGGGTGTCTGTATGGATTTGTTGTATCACTATACCCATATATATCCTTGAATAAAGTAGGCTTATTAGTATGAGAATAACTTGGATTTAATATTTCTATTAATTTTTTATCCAATGGCATTGTTGGGTCTGTTAAATAATCAACAACATCTCCTAATCCTGCTTGTGGATTTTTATATAATACTTCCAATATCATTCCAACTAAAAATGTAGAAGCTGATAAATCCCAGTGATCTCTTTGTTTCCCTTCTCCCGGTTCAGTTAATATGTCTGCAATGATTTGAGTATCTCTAAATTCAAATCTTGTTCTTAGTCTTATTTCAGATAAAGGATTGTATGAAATACTCTTTTCTTGATATGGAGCAAATCTTAATATAACTTGATCTAGTTTTTTTCTATATCCTGATGTTAAATCATAGTTTTCTCCTTTAAGGTCAAAAGTAAGAGTACTTCCTCTCCAGTTAAGAAGCGAAGGAATGATTATCCCTACCCCTTTACCTGAACGTGTAGGTGCTATTACTGATACATGGGTTTTCTCATTATCTATTACTGTATTTCCTTTCTCATCTCTCCCAAGAATTACTCCATCAGGATATGGTTCTTTACCTTTATGTAAAAATCCACTCTTAAATAATTCTTTAGTTGTAATCCATCTTGCTGTTCCATGAGAAGTTAATTTTTCTTTTTTAAAATACACTCCTACAGATAAGAATAAGCTTAAAAATAGAAGAGTATTAAAGAAAGAATTTACAAAAGTTTTAGTAGCACTTATTATTCTAAAATCTCTTATAGAATTTAAATTTATAATCCAAAATACTCCTGCAAACGGAAAATAAATCGGATAACCTTTTATAGTAAACATAGGTTTAAAATACGAATTATATCCTAATGCTCTAGCATACATTTGTGTTCCAATCCAAAATGCTATAAGGAATGAAAAGAATAAAATTATTAATGCTATTATCAAAGCTTTTATTTTTTTATCTAGCTTGTCATAAGCTTTAAAAATATTTACAAAAAATTCTTTTATTAAGTTAAATCTATACTTAATATTTGTTCCATACTTCCACTTTATACAAAGTAAAAGTAGAAAAATTATTAAAAATAAAAGAACATTATTATACCAAGAATACCAAGTAATATTTTTAAGTATATTCATTCCTTTACCTCACTATTTTATCTTTCATATGGTGTTAAAACTAAATCTGAATGAAGCATAATGTTAAATCTATACCCCGGTCTGATTGTTATTGTTGGTTGTAAAGAAAGAAGTTTATCAGCAAGTCTATTACCTATCATAATAACTTGTTCCCCTGCTCCACGACCAGCTTCTGCTTTCCAGTTATTACTGTCATCATCATCGTCATCATCTGATACAATTGCTGTTCCAGCTCCTAAGATTGAAGATAAAACTACTGCTTTAAATAATTCTAAATTATGATTGTTTACTTTATCTTTAAATCCTGCATATCCACTTAAATCTACTCCAGCCATATTGTCTAAAAGAACTGTTTTTCCATTTGGGAATATTAATCTTTGCCACACTACTAACGCTCTTGTTTGTCCAAAAGTTACTCCACTATCATATGTTCCAATTAGTGTTGTTCCTTTAGGAACTAATAAGTGATTTCCTGTTACTGTGTCATATACATCTTCTCTTACTTGTGCTTTCATATTTCCCGGTAAATCTGAATTTATTCCTGATATTAAAACTCCCGGAATATATGTTCCAGCTTTAACTTCATAAGGAGATACTGCATATAATTCTCTTCCTGAATTATAAATTTTTTGATTTTCTTCTCCTCTTAAAAATTGTTTTTTATCTGCTTGTCTATTTATATCAGGTTCAGCAAATGGATTTGTTTGTGATGGTATATATGGAGTTGTTTCTTGTGAAGAATTTGATGAAGTTGAAGGAATTTTTTTATTAGTACTAGGGAAAGAAATTTCACTTTTTCTTGCATTTAATTCATCATTATAAACAGTTGCATAGTATTCCTGAATTAAAGGATTTATTTTTCTCCCAAAATCTTTTTCTATATTTATAGGAGTATGTTGAACTCCATAATTACTTGTATTTTCAAAATTAAATTCTTCCTTATTTTCTACTTTTGGTTTTGGTTTATAGGTACTTGGAAAATTCATTTCATCTGAAGTTTGAGCTTTTTCTTCACTCAAATTAACATCATTATTTTCCAATTTTACAGGCTCTACTTTTTTAGTTTCTGTTCCTGCAAATATTCCATATACTAATAGCGAACTTAAAACTATAACAATTGCTCCTACTACTTTTATTCTTATACTTGCTGGTGTTTTTGGTTTCTCTGTTTTATTTATTTCGCCAGTATTTTGAGGATCAGAACTTGCTTCGTCTGAAGTAGTTTCACTATTACTTTTATTATTTTCTTCTTCAGATTTTGTTTCTACATTTTTAGAAATATCTTCTTTTTCTCTACTATCTTCTGAGGAGTTAGAAGTCATATCTTGACTTTTATCTTTATCCATTTCTTCCATATTTCTTCCTCCTTCTCTTATCTATATTGTGCCTTATTTTTTATGTAGACTTTTTGTTTTCCAACACTTAAAACTCCTTTATCAAAAGTTCTATCTACAATTATATAATTTCCTTTTACTCTATAATTTACCATTAATAATTTGTTACCTTCTTTCATATGGAACACAGGTAATTCTTGTAATTCTCCTTTTAAAACCATTATAGTTTTCTTTCCATCATCATATATTTGTGTAGGAGAAAAGGCATATTTTTTAGTTGAAACTGAGTATTTATAGTTTAATTTTTCAGGATTTACTAAACTCATTGATTCTTCATTTTGATTTTTAAATACTCTTTCTCTTATAATATCTGATGGATAATTAAATTTTACAATTGGGTTATACCATTCTCTACATGAAACTAATTCTATATTATAAAATCTTCTATTAGTTGTTACTGTTAAATTAGTTTTTAAAAGATTTCCCGGTTGAAAATATTGAGGTTTAACTTGAATAATTTCAACTGGTCCTTTATTACTTCCAGTTTGTGTAGATTTTACATTCCAACGAGATGTATCTCCTCCATCAAGTCCTAAAACTTGTTCGCCCGGTTGAAGGAAAATTGTTGTTAAATTATTTGCTCTACAGTAAACTCTATAACTATCATTTTCATGATAATTAAATATAGTAGCTACATTTTTTTTAGCGTCTTTTACTCCACTTTTAATTTGAGCTTCTGCTGAAATTGATATAAAATCATAAGCTTCTTTTTCGTCAAAAGCCATTTCACTAGAATAAGCTAAATTTGAAAATATACTTAATGCTGATATTACTAAAAATACTTTTCTTACTTTATTCATATTAGGTAAACTCCTTTTATTTTTTATTAAATTTCTCTTGTCATTGTATAATCATCTATCATAATTCCAAGTGGATTGAAGTGAGCTTTTTCCAAAGAAGTAGGTTGATTTATTTTTAAAATAAATGTTCCTAACATTTTTACTTTTCCAATAGCATTTCCTGAAGAATCAAAACTTTCTTCTATCCATCTTGCTTGATATGAATTATCTGTTCCAGCTATTTTATTAATAGATGATATTGTAACTTGTCTTGTTATTCCTTCTTTTATTTTTTCTGTTAAATTATCAACTTTGATAAATTGATGATATTTTTCTTTAGCAGTTTGATTTAAGAAATACATATTATTTTTATAAAAAACTCCGTTAGTTACATTATCAAGAGTTATAGTTCTTGAGTTATAAATAAGCTGTCTTATAAAATAATCTTTTGATAATTCTGTTGGATTATATGCAATTTGGTAAGCTGGATTTATACCTTTAGCATTTCCAGTTTCATCTACTTCAATTACATACGGAATTAATGTTGATCTTTGAGCTAAATAGAAAGAATAACATACTGAAACAGATAACATTACAGATGTTATAAAAAAAGCCATCTTCCATGTATGAATGACTTTTGCTTGATTAACAGTATTGTTAATATATTCCATTTTTGCCTTTTCATATTCAATTACTCTTTTGTCTTTTGAGTTTTTGTCAGGAACAATTTTAGTTCCTGACACCCTCTTATTTTTTTTTGAAAAAACATTTTTAAAATCTTCTTTTAAGTTCATATTGTTTCTCCTCGGGGTTAATATTTTTGGCTTACATGAAAATTAAACCTGTAGAGAAATTTCCAAATAAACCTGTTAAAACTGTTCCTGCTCCTGCTATAATTGCTAATGCACAAACTATCTTGATTCCTTTTCCTAAGAATGAACCTCCATCAGTAAATGCCCAACCAAAAGCTGATACAACTATTACTACTAAAGAGATTGCTTTTGCCATTGGTCCTGAAATTGATTCTTGAATTATAGATGTTGGTTCTTCCCATACTAATCCGTCTTTTCCAGTCGCAAAAACTGAGTTTTGTAGCATAGCAAAAGCTAATAACATTAATGTATAACTTTTAGCTTTTCCTCCTTTCATTAGAGATGTTATTTTGTTCATTTTTTTCATTACATGAACCTCCTTTTTTCTTATTATTAAGAGTATAAAAACTCTTTTTTGAAAAATTCTTTTGGAGGGTAAAAAAAAACGCCATTGCAAAATAGAAACTCCTTAAAAGTTCCTAAAATGCAAAGGCGTTGGTTCTTCCATTTACCCTTGTTTTTATGAATTTTGATACTTATGAGAAATTATTTATGGATTATCTTTATGGAAAATATCCAGCTTAAATAATTCCTTAATTTAAAAAACCACCAAACTTTTTGTGGGCATAGCGACAAGAACTAAGTATATAATACCCGCTCGTATATGTCAAATATATAATATCAAATTTTGTTAAAAAAAGCAACAAAATTTTAATTAAAAACGATCTTTAATTCATTAAATAGATCAAAAAAATAGTTGCAAAAAAAAGAGCAAAAAGGTATAATTTATCAAAGGGCTTCCGAAGGAAGCCCAAAAAATCCTGACAAGGCACGCTTACAAGTTAATTTTTCCGAAAGGAAAAAATTAACTTACTCGTGGCAACCGTTCCCGTTGCATACCCTTTCACTTCGTTGACCTGCGGTGTGCTACGCACGGAATAAATTTTTTCAAAATTTCTAAGAAAGGAGGTGTTAAAAAATGGCAATATACAGACTGAATACTAGCAACGGAAGAGTAGGATCTGCTTCTCCTCATGTAAATTACATTATGGGAGAAGGAGAATACAAGTACAAACAAAATGAAATTATTTATCAAGCTCATCATATGCCTAATGATTTAACACCTCATGAATTTTGGAAGTTAGCTGACGATAATGAGCCTGTCAACGGAAGAACATATAGAGAATTTAAAATTACTCTACCCCACGAATTTTCTAAAGAAGAAAATATAGAACTGTTAAATGAATTTATAAAAAAAGAATTAGGTAACGATTACTATTATTCAGTTGTGATACATGATAAAGAAAGTTCTGAAAAAGGTATTAATAATGTCCATGCTCATCTTATGTTTTCGGAAAGAAAAATTGATGGAGTTGAAAGAAAACCTGAAAAATTTTTCAGAAAATTTTGCCATACAAATCCAGCAAAAGGTGGAGCTAAAAAAGAACCTTCTTGGACAAAAAGAGAAAAACTTTTGGAAATAAGAAAAGATTGGGAAGACATTTTAAATCAAAGGCTAGAGGAAAAAGGAATAGAAAAAGTTAGTTGTAAAAGTCTTAAAGAGCAAAAAAAAGAAGCGATAGAAGCTGGAGATTATGATAAAGCTGAATATTGTGATAGACAGCCAGTTCATGTTCCGGGATATATTCTAAAAAAAGATGTAGAAAAAATGGAACTTGATGAATTAGAACAATTAAATGCTTATCATATTAATAAGGAAATATATAGAGAAGCTAAAGAAATTTATAAAAATTCTTTAAAATCTAAAGAACAAAAAGAAGTATTTAATGAACTAGATAATAGAATAGATTCTTTAAATAAAGAAATCCATAGTAATAAATATACATTCGATAACTTCAGTATAGCTGAAGCTAATTTTAATATGCTTTCAAGAGAAATTTATAAGACAGAATTTCTTCTTCAAAAAGATAATTTAGAACGTGAAGTTATTAGACAAATAGCTCCTGAATATGATTTTCTCTTATTAGAAAGAGATAATTTAATAGATAGATACGAATCTCAAAAAGCTAAAAATATTGAAGTTGATTCTGACACTTTTTATAAAAAACTAGCTGAAATTGATGATAAATTATCATCACTTCCAGCTCCTAACAGTTTAGAAGTTTTTGAAACTTCTAAAGAAAAAATTAGAGAAGAATTAGAAAAAAAATTAGAAAATTATAAATTAAATCAACTTAAATTTAAAAAGGATTTAGATGATATTAAAGCTAATATTGGTAGTGTTGTATTTAACCATCAACTTTTAGCTAAAGAGTTCAGAAGTAACTTTGAAAGAACTGTTGAATGTAAATATGAATTAAGAGATTTAGACAGAAAATTAAATCGTTATAATAATAATTTAAATAGAGAGAAATTACATAATAGTGCTTTGAATATATATTCAAAGGGCGAATTTAATAAAATTAATAATTTGATTAAAGCTCTTAATGATCAAATTGGAGTATTAGAGCCACAGGTATATTATAAGACTGGGGCAACGGAAGAAATTAGAGAAAAAAATAAAAAGGATTTAGAAATTTTAAATCAAAAATTAGCAAAAGCCCAAGAACAAATGAAAGCTTTTGAAAATAAATATGGAAATAAAAATGCACAGATAAAAATAGCTCATATTGAAGATAATATGGAGAAAAAATATAGGACTTTAATTGACAAAGCTCTTATAGACAAAAAGCTATTAACTATTGAGTTAGAATTAGTGCATAAACGTCTAGTCAATGCTCCACTAAACAATAAAGAAGTTAGAAATATAATAGATAAATATTCATTGAATCATAATATTTTTGCTTCAAAAATTGAAAAGAATACTGCTATTATTAATAAGTTAAATAATAATTTAAAAGATAAAAACTTATCTAATTTGACTTTAAATAAACTAAGTGGTGGTATATATTATAAGATTATAAAAGAATATTCTAAACTTTCTGATAAATTTGAAAAAATAGATAAAGAGTTAGGAAAAATCAAATTCTATGAAATAGAAAAAAGAATTTCCCTAAACAAAGACAAAAAAATTATAAAAGATAAATTAGAAGGACTAGAAAAAGAATATAATCAAATAAAATCTATGGTAAATAGCAAAGAATTTAACGAAACTTTTAAAGAATTAAAAGATAATTTTGAAAAAATTATAGCTGACAAAAAATCTGAAATTATAGAACTTAAATCTTCTGCTTTTGAAAATAAAGAGAAAGACTATATTGCTTCTAGTATAGAGAAAGAAATTAGTTATGTTTCAAGTTATTTTGAAAAAATGGAATACACTAAAGAACAACATATGATTTCATATTCTTCAAATAATGAAGAAATACCACAAGGTGGTGGCGGTGGAAATTTACTTGAAGTTGATGAGGAAAGATGGAAGAAAAAGAAAAAGGGTCAAAATATGTTTGAGAAAGGATTTTCATTATAATTTTATGATATAATTATAGATCAAATTCACTTTTTGGAGGTGGAAAATGAAAAATAAATTAATTCCTATTGCTGTAGAAAACTTTAAAGAAATTATAAAACTTGGAATAGTTTTTAATAAAAAAAGAGTAGAGTTTAAAATTTAAAAAATATTTTAGAAGAGCTGAATCAGCTCTTCTCTTAAAAAAAGGAGAGAATGGAAAAAATAGCATTATTATAAAATATGGAGCATTTTTATGTTAAAAACTTATGATAAAATAGAAGAAGAAAAAAATAAAGAAATTAAAAAAAATAACTGGGAAGTGGCTATAGGGTTAAATAAAGTAGATGGACTTGTTCCATCAGTTTATTTAAAAGAATTAGTTGAAAAATCAATTAATGGCGAAAAGACTTATAGAGAAATTGAAAAAGAACTTCATAGATATTATGAGAATAGAAATTTAACAAAAGAAGAAACTAATACAAGAGAATGTGATATAGTATCTACTAGAATAGCAGAACTTTTAGAAGATGGAAGTTTTACTTTTAGTCCTATTT